>Ga0306866_1000018_pt1 | contig 90824 bp, 106 predicted proteins | sample AntRauTorckE5432_FD_190450 | JGI IMG/M metagenome (GOLD analysis project Ga0306866, IMG submission 190450) | Saline lake microbial communities from Rauer Islands, Antarctica - Metagenome Torckler E5 #432 (v2) (version 2) | ecosystem: Environmental > Aquatic > Non-marine Saline and Alkaline >...
TTGACATCATCTTTGCAATTGGTATCTCCTTCTATTTTTCTCTCTAAAAAGTATTTCAATTTTTTGCACTTCACACTCGTTTCTTTCTTCACATCTTTTTCTTTCCTTTTATTATTCATCATGCTCACTTGTATGTATGTATCTATGTATGTTGAAAAAAGTTAATTTGTCTTTTTCATTTAATTCTAAAATACGTTTTATTTTTTCATCTGGTATTATATTTTTACCGTCTGATAGATTATTTACATTTATGTAATTCATTATTATTCGGATTACATTCGTGCGTGTATGTTTTTCAGTTGGCAAACAATTCAAAAAAATACACATTTCTTTTGAAAAATCCAATTTTTTAGATAAAACCTGACTATTTTTTATAGGTTTGCTATGACTCGAAGTTACATTTTTAATTTTATTTGCTATATCTTTTTCTAAAACATTCACTTCGTTATTTAATAATTTAATATCCTTTTTTAATGACAAAAACAGCTCTTCGATTAATTTTATGTCATTTTGTACAAAAATGGTTGATAATTCCATATGGTGTATATGTAATTATCTTTATGTATTGATTGATTATATCATAATAGTTAAATTATTATTAATCTGTAGATAGATATTCTTCTACTAGTGAATTAGTTTGAATATTCATTCCACAATCACAATTGCTATTATCTGGAGAAGATTTCATAGATACCGTTTTGACTCTTTCCTTGCCCTTGCCCTTGCCCTTGCCCTTGCCCTTGCCCTTGCCCTTGCCATTGTCCTTGCCCTTGCCTTTGCCTTTGCCCACTGAAAATTTAATACCTAATTTTTCATCATTCTCATTATCTGTCGGAGATGAAGAATGTAGTTGTCGACGTTCATTCCTTGTTTCACACATAAGTTTGTCACGGTTTGGTCCTGTTACGTCGGTTGCAGTAACCTTTTCTTTGTCTACCTCTACCATTTTGAATTCACAATATTCTCCTTCTACCAAATAACGAAATTGGTCTGTTGAAGTTTTAATCGCAGAATGATGCACGAACACATCTGTGTTCTCATTTACAGAGATGAAACCATAACCCGCTTTGTTGTTAAACCATTTAACGCGTCCTGTGATACGACTTTCTGCTGCTGACATGTTATAATAGTATACATATAACAAATGTCTTTAAACCATTATTATTGGAATTCCACATTCCAATCATATATGTTATCATTTTCATACCCGTGTAAGGTTTTTAAATTGTTAAATATATTCATTAAATAATCATAATCAGGGTCTTCGTCATATTCTAATCGTCTACAATATAAAATATATGTTATTAGTTCTCCTGGAACATCCGGAAACTGTTGTAGTATGTTATTTTTTTGTTTTTCATCTCCAATCATGTTATATTTAATCTCTTTATCACTATGTTTAATGCCTTGCCAAGGTAATTTACCTTGTAATAAATATAACAATACAAATCCTAGTGATTCTAAGTCATCTCTTCTAGATGGACACATACCTTTGTGATTATTTATACTTGCATACCTAGCCGTACCTGTGAGCTTTTTATTATTCACAGATGGTATATGATTATCTTCTTCATCCAAATACCTTTTTGCAAGACCAAAATCAATTAAATACACCTCATTTGTTTTTCTATCTACCACAAAATTATCTGGTTTAATATCCCGATGAATAATACCGTTTTTATGTATTATAGATAATCTTTCTATCGTTTGTAATGCAATTTGGATAACGCTTTTCAACGATAATTTATCCCCACACGCATCTTTCATATCTTCTAGAGATTCGTCAAACAAATTTAAAACAAGATAATTAAATTTACCTTCTTTTCCAAACGAAAGCATTTTAGGTATTCCTTTTGTATCTTCAAGATTTTTATATATTTTAGCCTCATGAATCAGTAAATTAGTACTACTAGATTTTTCAATTTTAATTGCAACAAGTGTATTATTATTTATATTTAATCCTTTGAAAATTTTTCCAAATGTTCCTTCTCCTATTTTAGAAATTACACGATATTTTCGTTCAACGATTAAACTTAGCGGTTTTTCATTATTATTCATCTATATATATCAAGTTATACCTCTTTTTATAACTTTAAACATTATAATGTAAATTACTCTAATTTTTTATCTGTATCGTTCTTTTTGTTTGTATCTGTTGCATCATTAGATTTAAGACTAAATAATGGTGTAATCTGTCTTTTAATATTTTGATTTTGGAGAAGTCTCTGTACTAATTTCGGGAAGATAGCAACTGTATTCATAAAAGTTCTGTACTTGAATACTGCAACAGTTGCTTTCTCACCAAATTCAATACTATACCACCAATAAGACGGAATATAAATAATAGACCCTTCTTTCATATTTACTTCTAAGCATTTTATTTTTTCAAAATCTTCTGCGTACTGTGATTGTACTTCCCAAGGATTAATTGGGGTGTTAAATTCAAAATTTTCATAATCAGAATGATGATACAAATATTTTCTGCTTTTAGGAGGGGCTAATTTAATGCGTATATTTCCTTCAGTAACCATAAAATAATTTCTATAATTTACTTCATAGCGAAATGGTGTTCTAACGCCATTATGCGCAACCATAATATCATATATACAGTTAGATACCATATTTGGACGGATTAACGCATCATTATATTTAAATATTTTATTGAGGGATGTTTCATCTAAAAACTCAGCATTTTTTTCAACAAGGTATTTATTTGAGGCATCCTCTTTTATTGCGATATTTGCTTTCGTAAATGAAATTGGAATGTACAATTCTTCATCCTCTTTATTAGAAATATCTAAATTTCTAATTTTAACTTCAAATGCTCCATATCTATTTTGTATTGCGTCACGTGTACACGATTTTAATAACTCGTCATTTGGATAATCAAATATTACAGGTTGTCTCATATCACATACTTCTTCTAATTTTTCTTTAGAAGGTTGAAATATTTCATATACTTCCAAATCGTTGCTTGTTTTTAGATAAAAATATACATGCACATAAATAAATAAAACGATACAAAATATTAACAAGTTTAGAATTACTTTCATTTACTTATATGCACCTTTTTTTTCTAATCGTTGAACGTTTATTTTATTATAGATGCAAGTATAAATTTACACATACTTTCTGACTCTAATTTATAACTCATCATTAACAATTTATTTTGATTAATTTCTAGTTTAACCTCTTTTGAAACTTTACTAAAAGCACTCATAATCTTAATATACTTTAAATTATAAGAAACACATATATTATTATCTTCAATAATAGAATAGTCTATTAAACTCATATCATCTAGACTAAGTATTGCAGTCATACATCCATATTCTCCTTCTGTTTTTAAATTTACGTGTTCTTCGGACAAATCAAATGTCAAATCATTATTGAATGTTTCTAACTGACTTACAAGTTCTGTAAATTTTTTAGAAGTCATATAAATTTCAACATCTGTTTCTTCGTTCGAGATATGATGTACCTCGTCATTCATATCTATAAGAGGTAATTGAAATAATTTGTCACACGTAGTTTTGCCGCCAACCAAATGCATATTAAGTTTATCCACATTTGTTATGAATAACTCTAGGGTTTGGTCTGATTTGTATGTCGAGAGAACTTTTTGAAAAATACGTACTGATACAGTAAATACCGTTATATCCTGGATTTGATATAAAGAAAACAGTTCTTTGTGTAATTTTATATCAAACATACATATTTTACATTGGTCTGTGCCTTGTATTTGTAATCCTGTATTACCTACACGTATAGATACAATATCGGTCAAATGTAGCAAATTTGTAAAAATAACATCCATTTTAGCTACTATTTTAGGATCTACAACAACAAGTTTCATTAATATATATAATTGGTTTACTTTATGTATATTATATGTAATTATTCATTTGAACTTTCGCTATCAGAATGTCCTTCTGATATAGTTCCTTCTATATCTAATTTACTAAAAGTTGGTTCTATTTTTGTGACCTCTTCTGTTCCATCTAGTTTTGATTTATTGATATTAGATTTGATTATTTGTAATTGTTTCAATATATTTTTGTTTTGTGCACTCAAAGACGCGTTGCTAGTTTCTGCAATAGTAAGTTTTTGAGTAAGTTCCTTAACACCTGTTTCTAAATAACGAATACGTAATTCATGATCTTTTAAAATTTCCAAAGGATGCGGTATCTTAGGAGGCGGTTTACTTTGCTGTACGTTTGGACCTTTTCCAGAATCAGAGGTTTGCACGGGCTGACTACCACCGCGTCTTCTTTTAGCCGCAGACAACGAAGAATTTCCACTCATAATATTATTTGAAATGATTAATTTATTAAATTAAATACGCATTTTCATATTTACCGGTTCGTGATGTTCATATCCGTCAATTATAAAATCAGAAGTATCATAGTCTTCTATTCTAGTTTTTTTTTCTTTAAATGAAATGGTTGGAAATGCATAAGGTTTTTTTGTAATTTGTTGTGAGAGAGACTCTAAATGATCATCGTATATATGACTGTTCCCTAAATAATACACAAACTCATATGCATTTAACCCACAATGATGGGCAAGTAAATGTGTTAAAAAACAATATGAAGCAATATTGAAAGGAACACCCAGTCCTACATCACCACTCCGTTGATATAAACTACACGATAAATTGTTGCCAATTACATTAAATTGACACATAATGTGGCACGGAGGTAAACTCATTTCATTTAACTGACAAGGGTTCCAAGAAGACATAATAATACGTCTTGAGGTTCTTTTTTCAGGGTCAGAAAGACGGTCGATAACATACTGTAATTGGTCTATTCCTTTACCAGAATAATCTGCATCTTTATTAATATAAGGTGCATTAAAATGTCGCCATTGATGTCCGTATATAGGACCCAAATCATTTGATTCTAAATGATTCAATCCACAACTATCCAGATATGAACGTGTTGATTGACCGTTCCAAATTTTTATTTTTTTCTCTTGTAAAATACCATTATCAGTACTACCTGTGATAAACCATAACAATTCATTTAGACATGTTTTCCATGCCAGTTTTTTTGTTGTCAAAAGTGGTATACTATTATTTTCTAGTGTAAAATGCATTGCAGAACCAAATACCGCTTTGGTATTTCCGTTACGACCCTCTTGCATTTCGCCTTCATTTAAAATATCAGAAATTAGATGTAAATACTGATTTTCATCATGGTAAGAACCATCCTGATTTTTTTTATTCTGTTTTACGATATTCTTAAGCATATTTGTATATGTATAATTCAATTTCTTTTAATTTCTTTTTATAACTCATATGGAAAGTACAAACGATGTGTTAAAAACAGGTAAAATAATAAATCAAGGATTCTTTAACACAGTTTTTAACATGGACGGAGACAGCAAAGCGGAAATGCTTAATCTGGTTCAATACATTATAATTGCAATCATACCGTGTGTATTTATTCTTAAATCTGTGAGATATGTAGTCCCTGAAGAAGATGACTCAAAAGGATCTATAGAACTTTTGGCAGAAATTGTAGTACAAATCGTATATATGATTTTAGCCATATATTTTTCAAATAAAGCAATTAAATACATTCCAACCTATAGCGGTGTAAAATATGTTAGTGAAGGTGATACTACCAATTTCTTATTACCGTTTATGATTTTATTGTTAACTATGCAAACCAAAGTAGGTGCAAAAGTAAATATTATTTTTGAAAGAATAATAGATATGTGGAACGGTAGAAATGAAAACACCTCCTTGAATAAAAACGAAGTTAAAGTGACACAACCATTAGCAGGACAATACCAAAATAGTCAGACAGAAAACTTGAATAATATGCAGTTGTTACCGAGTAATCAAAATGTATCTATGCAAATACCAAATATACAGCCGCAACAGAGTCCTGATTTCAATCAAATGTACCAACAACAAGATACATCTATGCCAGGAGCAGCAACACCAGGAATAACAGAACCTATGGCGGCAAATGAACTTGGTGGTGGTGGTGGTTTTAGTAATTGGTAAATAAATGTATGTGTCTCATAAAATCATATTTATTAAAACTAAATATGATTTTATTATATTTTTTATAAAATTATTCGCGACCGGCGCTTCTGGCGGCCTGCATGTGCATAGAAGCGGACCGTGAAGCCGCTTCTGCAGCAGCTTGTGACCGCGAAGCAGCTCTTGATGCAGCTGCAGCAGCAGCACGCGATTTAGCTTCAGATGCAGACCGGGAGGCAGCTTTAGATTTGGAGGCAGCTTTGGATGCTGCGGCAGCAGCGGATTTAGCCGCCGAACGCGATGCACTTGCTGCACGTGCAGCACCACGAGACATAGCACTTCCTCCACCCATACGCGACCGAGAACGAGAACGACCCTTAGAACGACCCATAGAGTATGCTTTACGAGTACTTCCCATTATATATATAGTAAAGATATTTTTATAAAAAATTATATTCTTAATATTTACCAAATAATATCTGTATTATGCCAATACATATTATCTTTTTCCTTAATATTCCATAATCCCACGAAATTCTTAATTCTGGCTAAAGGACAATTTGTTCTATATTTATTGAAAGGATGTGGATTTATTTTTAATTGACTTTTTAACGCATTCTTATATATTTTCTGTCGATTATCAATTGCAACGTATACGTAAAACATTTTATATGAAAGAAAAGATAATTGTTCTGGATATTGTTTTCGTTTATGATACAAATGTAAATATTTCGTACAAATTGCTAAACCTGAAATATCCGCTAAATTCTCTCCAGTACTCAACGTGCCATCTAGTTTTATACCGTCCCTCGCGGCGGCCGTTTCATATTGGTTTACCACATCCTTTATTTTTTCATTAAATTTTTTTCTATCACCTGGCGTCCACCAGTTTTTCATATTCCCTTTATAATCATACTTACTTCCCATATCATCTAAACTATGACTCATTTCGTGTGCTACAGTATATCCAATCGTACTCAATAATCTCTCAATTCCTCCACTTACGCTAGTATCTATAAATGGTTTTTGTAAATATGCCAACGGCACACAAATATTATTTTCACTTGGCGTGTAAAATGCATTAACAATATAGGATTGTTTCCCAGTCATTTTAAAAGAACTCCAATCTATACGCGAATATTCAATTGTTGGGTTGCCTTCTCGTTTAAGCATTTCATTATACCTCCATTTAGTTATTTTTAACATATTCCCCCAAACGTCTTTTGGGTGATAACTAATGTTAGGGTCTGATTGAATTTTTTTAGGACGAGAAAGAATTAGATATATTTTTTGTAATTTAAGTAAAGCATACTTTTTAGTAGATGGAGAGAGCCAATTATTCTTTCTAATGGTATCTTTAAAAACCGACAATAAATCGTTACACAATATTTCTACCATTTTAAGGATATCTTTATCTTCATTGCGTTCAACATATTCATCCGTCAAAAATTCGTTGTAACATAAGGACATAGGTATAATAGGTCTAAGTCTTTTCGGTAATATTTCTTGTGAACCTTCAACATAATGTTTGAAGAAATCATAATATAATACATCCATTTTTGAATCAAACCTAATCATTTGTTTTAAATACATATATTTGTAGTATGTTATCCATTTTTTAGTTTTCCAATTTTTAGTTAGTTCTTTCATAATACATCTTAAGTAATCAGGATTTCCTGATATATAAAAAGATGGTGTATAATCAAACCCTACTTTTTTCGAAAATGTTTTCCAGTCCAATCCATATTCGGATGATTTGGCAGTAGACACTTTACTGTAATATTCTGTTGAATCGCTAGTATCACAACCCATAGCATCTAACATTATGTTCTCTATTTCCCAAATATCTGCCGCATCTAATCCATGATGTGCCCCTAAACATTGATGAAACAACTCCTCTATAAAGGATAGATATTTATCTTTAAAATCACGTTTAAATTTTCCATCTTCCGAATTATCATTTGGGTCAGCAACATATATAGTATAATCATATATTGACAATTGTGGTTCATTCACTTTAGCTCTGCACGCAGCAACATTTTTTTCATCTATATCCACTATGAATGATACAGGTGATTGCCAAGAAATAATTTCGTTTGTATTTAAATGAGCTAATAAATCTAGCAAAGTACCGCTATCTACAAGGTGATCAATATCATTCATCGATTTTTCGATATGACCTTTTAATATTCTAGTGTCATCGTGTAAAATAGAATTATATAACGCTTCAATATTCTTTGATTTGTGTGTGTGTTTGGTTTTGATGTATTCGTCAACTATATCCATAAGTTCGTAATTTACATTTTCTTGAACTGTACGAAAATTGTCGATTTGTGTGTAATATTTGTCTTCTTTTACATTTTTTTCTTTACTTAGCCAACCGTAATTAATATAGGTGTAAAAATCTTTTTTTGGATCAAAATCTTTTGATACTGGAATCAAATGTTGTGCTATATCGGCATTTTTTAGATTTTGTAATTCATGTTTTCCATCTAAAATACTCTTAAAATAATCCAAACATATACCAGTATTTGTTTGTTTACGAGTTTTAGATAAGTTTTTCTGTTTTTTTTTTTTACGACTACTAGGCATATATATATATATATATAAAAGTTTAATAACTTAATTTTTTATAGTTTCTTGAATAATCGTTGATTTTGCTATATTTCTAATAATCTTATTTTCATTGTTATGTTCTTGCACGTTACACATCAAATTTTGTACTAATTTAATATATTCATCTTTACCTTTTTCGCTGTTCGTCCATTCTGGATTATGTAATTCCCATTCCGAAATAGCCAATCTGTGTTTTTGTGCTATATCCCCTATCGCATATTTTATTTTTTCTTTTCCATTATCTTTTTCCCATTCGTTATTGTTTTTGATATACATCGTTTCTCTCTTTATATCGGTGCAGTGTATGGGTCTTTTATACGTATCTAGTTCATTTAACCCATTTATAAATACACTCCGTATTCCTTCCATAAGTCCATTATTTTTTACGTAATCAATGTCGTGCAATTGTATTTTGAGAGAAATCAAAAAATCCGACATATTAATAGCATCTTTGCATTGCTCATTTAAAAATACATTAATATTCAATTTATTATTGTTGTTATTGCCTATCTTTGGTATTAATTCATTTATTATTTTATTTTGGTCACGTAATTGTTCTGCCTGTGTTTTCATATGTGTCATTAATTCTTTCACAATAACAGACATATTCGTATCCTCTGTATCGGTTATCTCTTCTTGAACCTTACATTTTTTCTTATGTCTCCATAATCCAGACCGTTGTTTGTACTCACGGTTACACGTATCGCATATAAATTTTAATGGGGGGTGCATATTTGTTGGTTGCCGTTTTGTTGCTTCCGTTGCCTTTTTATGTTTTGCAGTCATAATATGCTGGGTCCATAATGATTTTCGTCTACATATATAGTCACAATAATTACATTCATATGGAGGTTGCATATTATCTGCATATTTTTGTTGCTTAATATGCATTTATATAGCAATCAGAAAATATGCACTTAAGCTGTTTTTCCATATTTTTAAAAATATGGAAAAATGTGTGTTACATTATCTTACCAAAAATGCAGTCATATTTAATCTATGTATATTTTTTATTTTTTTTCCATTTTTCAAAAAAAATTTCATAAATCCAAAAATGGACATGTCCAAAAAGATAAAACTGAAAATTTTTTTGAAAAAATAAAAGGTTAAATATAAGTAATGACAGATATGGATATGGATATGGATATGAAAAAATTATTGAATGCTTTGGATAACAATAAACATGAAAAAATACTATCTGAAACAACAAAACAAATTGAAGAAAGCAAAGAAAAAATACTATTAAATCTTCAATTATCAAAATCAAAACATAATGAAATTATGAAGAAACTAAAATTATACCAATTTGTAGATGAGTTACCTGATATGAAATACGGTAGTTATGTGCGATGGATAAATATAAGTAACGCAGAAAGATTACATTTAACAAATGGAGGAATTGTATGTGAAATAAAAGTTGGAGAGAAAGGTATCATAATAGTTTGTAGAAATAATATGAACCGTTTTTTTCAATTCAATATGAATGAAGTCTTGATTTTTAGAAAAATGAGTAACCACGAATTGATATTATTATCAGCATTAGATTATATTAGCGAATCAACTTGATTTTCTGGTATTTTTTGGAAAGGATATTGTACGCTTTGTTTTCTTTGACAACGTCCTTTTATTTTTTTTAGGTAAAATAAATCTAGCTTTTTTTTCCACATTTTACATTTCCTGAAACGAGTGATTTTTTACGAATAACACTATGTTTACATACTCCAACAAGATTCTCTACGGTTGTCTTAATATTATTGATGCATCTACACAATTTATTTGCTAAAATATCGGTTGCTTTTTGTTTTAATTCGCGCTTTGTTAATTTATGTGTGTTTATATCATAAAATTTCAGAATTACTTTATAATCTTGTTCATCCAAAGCATACGTCATTAATATATATATATATTTGTTATTTTATTCGTTCATTTCTCAGGGTTATATACGGTTTAACCATAACTCCATACCGATTGTAAGTATCGTGTCAATTGTAACATAAAGCAAGTAGATTATCGATATGATTATGATTTAAATGATGAGGTACAATTTTACTAAATACTGAAGAACAATATCCAAACGTATTAGATTGACGGATTATAATAGAAATAAACATTCTATATTTTGTAAACGTATTTTTTTTATTCTCTCTAAAACCTATGGAAGTCTCTAATACAATCGTAGTATTTGACCTAGATGAAACCCTAGGTCATTTTGTAGAAATAGGTGTATTCTGGGATGCTTTGCAAAAAGTATATGGACCACAAGATTCTTATCATTTCTTTGAAGTGATGGATTTATTTCCAGAATTTTTAAGACCAAACATCATAGATATTTTATCTTATTTATTAGAACAAAAATCACAGGGATATTGTGATAAATTGATGATATATACAAATAACAATGGTCCTAAATCATGGGTTGAGAGTATAACCTCATATTTTAACTATAAATTGAATACAACTGTGTTTGATAATATTGTAGCAGCATTTAAAGTTAATGGAAAAACTGTGGAATGGTCTCGTACTACAAATGATAAAACTGTAGATGATTTATTAAAATGTAGTAACCTCCCATCCAACGTGCATATATGTTTCATAGACGACCAAGAACACCCGCTTATGTTGCAGTCTAGTGTATATTACATTAATGTAAAACCATTTCATTATTCATTTAAGTATAAGGATATGATAGAAAGATATATTAATGCGTTTAGTAGTAGAATCGTAGATGTACAATCATTTACTTACATTATGAAATATTACATGACACAATCCTATTATGAGGTACGTGTTAAAAGCATACCAGAGATAGATTTGGATAATGTAATTAGTAAACAGCTTTTACTTCAATTAAAAGATTTTTTTATTCATACACGCAAAGAAAAAAAATTACAAGTTAGAAAACATAATACCCGCAAAAATAATATTAATGACTAGAAAACAATAACAATAACAAGTATAAACATATGCATATATAGAGTCTTACATGGATGATATTGTATATACCACGTATTTTGCAACAGATGAAAACATTAAAGCCTCCGTGGACGCAGTATTACATGATGATACAGATGCTATCATTCGTCTAGCAAATGATTCGTTATGCAGTTTTGAAACAGTTACAAATATGTCTATGTGGGACACAAGTGAAGTAACCAATATGGATAATTTATTTGCGGAATATACTAATTTTGATGCGACAAATCCATATCATATAGACAAATGGGATGTAAGCAACGTGACTTCTATGAATAGTATGTTTTATAATTGTTTGAATGTTAATAGCGATATTAGTGGATGGAATGTAAGTAATGTTACAGACATGAGTAATATGTTTATGTTTTGCGATGATTTCAATAAAAATATTGGTGGATGGGATGTAAGTAATGTTATCGATATGAGCTATATGTTTTCTGGATGTAAGGTATTCAATCAAGACATTAGTAAGTGGGATGTATATAATGTAATTAATATGGAATGCATGTTTGATGGATGTAGTACGTTCAATCAAGATATTGGAAGATGGAATTTAAAAAATGTCGCAAACGTGGACGGTATGTTTGATGGATGTATTGCATTAAATCCACCTTATCTCCGTAATTGGCGTGATAAAGGTGAAATGTTATTCTTAAGATTGTTGCTTTGTTACTTCATCCTCCGCATAATATCCACCGTCCACTAAATTTTGGGTATACGATTGTCCTCCCCAATTTGTGTCCATAGGATTTGGACTTGTTTTTGATTTTGTATCATTATACATTTGATCTAGAGGTGTATTGAGTCCTATATATTGGTCGTGTCCATCAAATCCAGGGAAAGAGTTTTCGTTGTAAGGTGTGTCATCTCTACCAGCATCAAATAATTTTGTGATGGGTTGTTGTGTTCCAACCGTTTTGTTTGGTAACCCTCCTTGCAAATCGGTAGGAGAAGGTCTTGCACTGTACACAGGATTTCCTTGTGCGTCGTAGGATTCTTGTAAAAATAGAACAGGACACCGGATGCCTTGACTGCGTTGCCATTCAGTAAATTCAACATAGTCTTCTAAATTATTGAATGTAACTGGATTTACACCAGGTACTTTAGCAATTTCAGAGTTGTAGAGATAAAACTCTTTACCTTTTTGAATTAACATGTTAGGACAACGATATGGAACGGTATCATTAAATCCTTCTATTTTGGTAGGCGTAGGACAACTACAATAATAAAGGCCTAATATAAATACAAAAAATATAAATATTAGTTTTGCGTTCATATATAGTTAAACTAGAAAATACTTTAACCACTATATTATCTAACGTGTATTATAATAGCATGTTGTTTGCTAAATTAAAGGTCGGTCAAGAGGATGAATGTGATAGATTATTATCCTCTTCTAAAACGCTTTTGCGGTATCATTCACCAAATTGTGGACATTGTATAGATATGGAACCCCAATGGGATGCTTTGCAACACGATAAATTACTAAAAGATACTAATATTGCTGTAGTAGATGCCCATGTAGGTATTGCCGATAGATTGAAACACAAAAGTGGTATGGATGTAAAAGGTAAGGGAGTTCCAACGATTTATTTCATTGATGGAGATAATATTACAGAATACGACGGTGCAAGAAAAACAAGAGATATTGCTGATTTCGCTTTGAATGGATTAAGACAATCTTCTAGCACAAAGTATGGAGGCAAACGTAAAAATACCAGAAGAAAAAAATCATATAAAAAGAAATCGCGACGCGCTCACCGTAATAAACGTATACGTCGCAGCAAACGAAAATAAGATTATTTTAATAATACTATTATATATTATGAAAATAATTTTCAACTCTCATATGAGAGCGTTGTTATTTTTATCAGTATGCATACCTACACGTTTGTATCTGGCTTATTTACCTTTAGAATTGCCGGTTAAATGGCTACCTGTATATGGGTTAATATTTATTTTACAGGCTGTCTCTTTTAGCGTATTGTATTTTACGAATTCACGTCTGAAAGCAGGCGAAGGTGGTGGCGAAACGTGGTGGGCGCCTTGGAGAATAGTACATGCATCGCTATTGCTTGCAGGAGGTGTAATGTTGCTTCGTAAAGACAAATTGGCGGTGGTTCCTCTTACGATTGATCCGTTGATAGGAACAGTATTTTTTATGATGAATCGAATATAAGTATATTTATTTATATATATATGTCCGATAATATAATATTATTAAGACATTATATTTTTATTGATCCAAATGACATATTTTGCAATATTAATGAAAATAACATTTTAATTGAAATTCAAAAAAAACATACACAAAATTATACTAATGGCGAAATTATAAAATATTATGGATACAAAGATATTGTCAATTTATTAGAGAAATATGATGATACTTTGTGTAAATTATTTTTAGAACTTAATTGTAATTATCCCGCGTTGTTAGCAGATATTGGAAGATTAGTTATATTATATACATATGGAGGAATATATCATGATTTAAAATGTATGTCAACCAAAAAAATGATTGATTATTTAAAGCCAGTATCGAATGACATAGAATTAATTGGTGAAGAACATCCAACACCGAAGTTTAGTTATAAGGTTAGAAATGGAAATATAGTTGCTTTACATAAAAATAGCAATTTTATAAAATCCGTTCTAAAAAAAATTACAAAAGATTTACAACAAAACAAAAATGCTTTTGGACGTACGAAAGTATTTGAAATTGGTAGTGGGAATTATATAAATTCATTCTTAAATAATACTAACCAAAATATTTACATATATCCATTTATAAATGAACGTATGTTAATATTTGACCATGAGATATATTCAAAAAATGGCAAAAAATGGCAAAATACGGAAGAATTTTTATTTAAAAATCATAAATAAACATAACGCGCGTAAATGTTTATATAATGTATGTTTAAACATATGTTATAAAGATAATTTAATTATAATTTATAATTTATAATTTATAATGAGATTCAGGTAATGTATCTTTGCTTCCTTTTTGTAGTAGTTTCAATAGACAAATTACTCCAAGAGAGAAATAGAAAAAGAAGTGGAGGAAATTATTATGTTTTGTTATGAGCGGGTAGAACAGTTGTTGAATGAGAATGAAAAAGAACTACACAAGCTATCTGCACGATTATATAAGGAGAAGATGTTAGATAAATCATATTTTAAGATGAAAAAAATCTAATGGAATATGTATATGAAGACAAAAAGACATAAACTTAAAAATAACAAAACAAAAAAACACATATATGCCGGGGATAGTATGTTACCTTATAGTATACATAAAGTAACAATATTATCTTATAAACCATTAGAATGTTGTATTACACTTAAAAAAATTTTTGGAAATGCGTTGGGGGATATAGAAAGTCCGCCAGATACAGAGTTGTCAAACGCAATATTAAATGGATGCGATTTAAACACGGGTTAAGAGCAGAATTGCATTTTGTGGAACCGTTTAATCTTAAACATACTAGATTATTGAGAACTATGGTTGAGGAAGAAAATATTAACAATCCACAGGAAAGCCAGTTATTTGAAAATCATATAGGAATGTATGTTCCTGATTTAACAAATATAATTATAAATGTATTATCTATTGATGAAAAATATATCGTGACAATGAGGGAAGACGGTCTGTACCAGTTATATATAAATTTACCTTATGCATTAGATTATTTAGAAGTAGATAGTTTAAATATTGACATAGCAAAAATACAAAAAATGTTTCCATCATTTAAAGTAACTAGTTTTTATGATAATACACAATTTGTTTCAAAATTAGAAAAACAATATTCACAGCCATCAAAAGTGGGATTTTATGGTGACCCTAATCACAATGGTTTACCACGAAAGGTTATAATTGCGGAGAATGGTGTTGTTTTTGTAACTGGGAGAGATACAAAAAAAGGCAAAGTATGGAATGTGAAAGTGGTAGTAGATGACCGAGGCAACGCAACGATAGATTTTTCTCCAAAAGGAGGACCAAAAAATCTCGATGCATATATAACAACCAAAGAGGTAACGTTTGGTGACGGGAATGTTTGGAAAAGAAATACCAAAATAAAATCTATATAATAGTATATATAATAATATATACTATTATATTAATGCAATGGCAAGTAATAGCAACATTCAGTGCGTGTTTAATCGGTATATATAATACAATATTAGAAGGAAATGGGAAAATATTCAAATCAGACCTAACCGCAAAATTAGCACTCATGATGATGATTTTAATAACCGCTGGTATATTTGCTTTTGGTGTGTTTATATATTTATACACTACGCAAGACAAATCTATGGGAAAAGCATTATCGGTGGTAAAAACAGGCACTTGGAGGATTTTTGTGCCAGCCGCAATAATGATTACATATATGTTTTTAAATCTTACGGCGTTATCTGAAGGGGGTGGGGTAGCTGCAGCGGTTATCAACCTTAATGTAATTATACCAATATTTGGGGGATATTTTTTATATAATGATAAGATAGATGCTACTATAATTATCATGGTCACCCTAATCACAATATTAACAGCATATACATCATATCATAGCTCACAAATAAACAAATAATATGGTAATAACAAATATGTAATAATAGAAAATTGAATTAGATATTATTACAGTACTATTGGTATACAGAGTGGTATGACCGTTCAAAAGATAAAATTACTCACGTTCAACGATTATGATTATGAAGATAATACCGGCGAGTTTCTTCCTTGTACTGAACGACCTTATATGGTTCAAATGTTTGGTTTAAATACTACAGGTGAATCTTGTTCTGTATTAGTTACAGGATTTACACCATTCTTTTATGTAAGAGTATCGGATGATTGGAACGTCCAACACAAGCAAAAATTGGTTACGGAAATGTATAAACGTGTAAAATCAAAGTACTTTGATAATACGATTGTGAAAACTACCCTTATTAAACGAAAAAAATTATACGGGTTTAATGCTGGTAAACAGTGTAAATTTGTAAGGATTGATTTTGTAAATCAGCAGGCGATGCGTAAATTTAAAAACCTGTGGTATAAATACAAAACAGAAGAACGATATATTACAACGTTTAAATGTTGTGGATTTGATACAGAATTATACGAAGCACAAATACCACCGTTGTTGAGATTATTTCATATAAAAAATATCAAACCATCTGGATGGATCAGTATACCGTTGAAACAAGCAATTGTCACCTCTAATGAATCTACATCATGCAAATACGAAATAACCATCGATTATCAAAGGATTATGTGCGACCAAGAAAATGAAACGCGAGTTCCATATAAGATTGCTAGTTTTGATATTGAAGCATCCAGTAGTCACGGTGATTTCCCTCTTGCTAAAAAAAATTATAAAAAATTAGCCCAAGATATGGTAGATGTATGGAACGACTATGAAGATAGTACCGCACATAAAATAGATAATATTATAAAAACAGCATTCGGATTTGCATTTGACCCAGTATTCAACGTAAATATGGTGTATCCTATGAAACCTCCTACAAAAAAAACACTAGATGGATTAATAGATAAGTTACATAGTACGATATTACAAAAAGATGATACCAATCTTGACGATAATGAATATTTTACGGATGAAAGTGACGAAGAAGAAGGCCTTGAGAATGAACCTTTATTGCAAGATAACCCAGTCGAAGAAAATATATATAATAGGAAAAAACAAAAAAAAATAGTGCATGGAGTGAAGATAACGGAATTACTTAGTAGTGATACATATGACCGTGATACAAAGATAAACACCATTACCAATACTTTAACGTGTATGTTTCCTCCACTTAGAGGAGATGAAGTTACTTTTATTGGAACCACATTCTGGAAATACGGAGATACCGAACCTTATTTGAATCACTGTATTGTAGTAGGCACGTGTAACGATTTAAAAGAAGTGAAAAATGCAGTAATAGATACATATGCAACAGAGAAAGAAGCGATGTTAGCATGGACGCAACTAATTACAAAAGAAGACCCTGACATCGTTACAGGCTATAATATTTTCGGATTTGATTATCCATTTATGTACGCGCGAAGTAAAGAATTAGGTATTACACCGGAATTCTTAAAATTATCAAGAAATGCGAATGAGATATGTTGGAAGAAAGATTGGAAAACAGGAAAGACTAATATAGAAGAAAATACTATTGTGATTGCATCCGGTCAACATGACCTTAAATACATTAAAATGAATGGACGTCTCAACATCGATATGTATAATTTCTTTCGACGCGATTATAATTTAACCAGTTACAAGCTGGACTATGTATCGGGATATTTTATAGGCGATTATGTGAAGTCCATTACACGCGAAAATGGTAATACGAAGGTAATTAGTAAAAATTTGTCTGGACTAGAAGTAGGGTCTTATATTAGTTTTGAGGAGCAGTCTCATACGGTAGATGCTTATAAAGATGGACTAAAATGTAAAGTATTAGAGATAGACATATCAACAAACTCATTTTTGATAAATGGTGTAGAAACACCAAATATGAATAAAAAGGTACGTTGGGGTCTTGCCAAAGACGATGTAACCCCTCAAGACATATTTCGTATGACCAACGAAGGTGCAAATGAACGTTATAAAATTGCGAAATATTGTATTCAAGATTGTAACCTAGTGCATTATTTAATGAATAAAATAGATGTAATTACTGGATTTATTGAAATGGCGAGTTTATGTAGTGTACCTATGGAGTTTTTAGTATTGCGTGGACAAGGAATCAAGTTGACTAGTTATATTGCAAAAAAATGTCGTGAAAAAGGAACCCTTATGCCGGTGTTGGATAAGGGGAATAGTAATGATAGTTATGAAGGAGCAATTGTATTACCACCTAAGCGTGATTTATATCTAGATGACCCTGTAGCGTGTGTAGATTATAGTTCTTTGTATCCGTCTTCTATGATTAGTGAAAATATTTCACCAGACAGTAAAGTCTGGACGAAAGAATACAATTTGAAGGATGAGCTACTAGAAACACACGGCGTTCAAGATGAAGAAGGCAATTTTATGTACGATAATCTAGATGGGTATAAATATGTTAACATTACGTATGATACATATCAATGGCGTCGTAAAAACAATAATCCAAAATCTGCTATGGAAAAGGTGAAAGTGGGTTATAAAACGTGTAGGTACGCGCAATTTCCAAACGATGAATTAGGGATTTTACCAGCTATTTTAAAAGAATGTTTAGCTGCTAGAAAGTATACCAGAAAACAGATTCCTTTGCAAACCGATGACTTTATGAAAAACGTTCTAGATAAAAGGCAGTTGTCTATCAAACTTACCGCAAATTCAATCTACGGTCAAACCGGTGCAAAAACAAGCACATTTTACGAGAAAGACGTCGCTGCATCTACTACTTCTACGGGTCGTAAGCTATTGTTATTTGCGCAACGTGTAATTGAAGAAGGGTATCACAATAGAGTGGTTCCTACAAAACAATATGGCGATGTAATGACGAATGCGGAATATGTATATGGGGATACAGATTCGGTATTCTTCAAGTTTAACTTAAAAGAATTAGATGGAACACCGATTAAACATAAAAAGGCACTTGAAATAACGATTGAATTAGCAAAACAAGCCGGAAATCTAGCAAGCATGTTTTTAAAAAATCCACACGATCTTGAATATGAAAAAACATTTCTCCCCTTTTGTCTGCTTTCTAAAAAAAGATATGTAGGAATGTTGTATGAAGATAATCCAGATGAGTGTAAACGTAAATCTATGGGTATTGTACTAAAACGTAGAGACAACGCACCGATTGTAAAAGAAATATATGGTGGAATCATAGACATTTTAATGAAAGACAAAGATATTGAAAAAGCTTCTGAATTTTTACAAAAAAATATTAAAAGTCTTGTAGAAGGAGAAGTACCAATATCTAAATTAATCATCACAAAGTCTCTGCGTGGTAGTTACAAAAATCCGAAACAGATAGCCCACAAAGTTCTTGCAGATAGAATTGGTAGAAGGGACCCAGGCAATAAACCTAGTGTTGGTGATAGGATACCCTTTGTTTATTTCAAAAATGACAATAAAAAGGCTCTTCAAGGAGATAGAATAGACAATCCCTTATATATTGAAGAACAAGGATTAGAAATGGATTACGCACATTATATTACGAATCAGATTATGAAACCGGTCCAACAGGTATTTGCGCTAGTATTAGAGAAAATGAAAAGTTTCAAGAAAGCAAAGGGTATTACCCTAAGAAGTTGGTACAAACAGCTAGAGGATTTAAAAATGAAATTTCCAGATGAAGAGGTATATGAAAAAAAAGTTGACATCTTAAGAAACAAAGAGGTAAAATCATTATTGTTTGACGATTATTTAATAAGAATAATAAACAAACGCAAGGGTAATTCTACAATTGAAGACTTCTTTTGTGTAGTTTAATTTATGTATAGTAATACTTTCAAATATATGATTTATTTTTATTGCACCTTTTAACATTTCAAACGTAGACTTTATATAATACAACGAATAACTTCATCATTTTTAAGTCTAATTTTTAATTCCATACTATAATTTTTATAATATTACGCCGGCCGCCAAAAGAAAAATGAGACAAAATGTTTGTAAAAATAAACAAAATATCAGCATATTACTTTCTTTCGGTATTTATAACTATGGGTCTAATAGTCGTTTAACTATTATGAAGAAATTTCTTACCACGACAGAATATGTGTGGTCTTCTTCATTTATTGATATAATTTGTTTAGTTTTACTTAAAATTGTTTAATAGTGAATTATCCAAAATTGTAAAGTTGATTTATCATTTGATAGTTTTATCTTCAAAATTTGAATTCCATAATTTTTCATATTTTTCAATACTATTAATATTTGTGAAATATATGCTTTTACCATTATCATCATAACCGGTCCCACGTCCAATTAGACCTTGTATTACAACTGCATCATCTGGTGATTTTGTAAAACGTTCATAAACAATACCTAAATATTTTTTATTTAATGTTTTAGCACATCGTAGTTTTTCTTTGATAAATATAAACGTATGTTTCTTTGGTTTAATCATTAAAATTTTATTGATATCTTTAATATCACTTTCTTTATCATATGTATGATAATGTATATCTTCACTTATAAATTCTTTTAAATTTTCAATTACTGTATCAGACATATATCCGTTCTGTGTTCGTATAATATGATATAATGATTCTTCATATTTATTAATTTGTGTTTTTAATTCAATAATATTGTTTGAAATCATTTCTTTATTTACTTCACCAGTTTTTTATCACATCCACATAAATCCTTATATTGAAAAATACGTCCTTGATTTTTAAGTCAAAACAACTTGTGTATCCTTGTCCTGGTTCCATTTTAATTTTTAAAGCATTCTCACCCCAATTCATCAAGTCATAAATAGTTCCATCAGGTGTTGCTGTAAACTCAATAATTTTAATATCGTTTTTTAGTAAGTTTTGTTTATTATAAAATCCTGCTTCACTAAATGCTTTATATAATGTTTGATTTTCTTTGGCAGCAATCTGGATTTCATCAATAATAACCAAAACATTTTTTTTATTCTTAATATTATCACGATGAAATACGCGTTCTTGTATTGACTTAGGCATTCGGTTTATTGTTTGTTCTACCCATTCACGACTACTTAATCCAGTAATAATATATATATTTTTAATAGGTATAAGATTTGTCGTATCATTTAGGTAAATTTTAATTAATCCACTCATAGTTCCAGTTTTACCAGATTGTGTTAATGCTACAATCATAATATTGATAAGTTTTTTGTTATGTAAATTAGATACAATTGATAAAGAACATTCTTCTTGATTATCATAAATAATAGATTCACCCTTTAATTTTTTATTATCTATTTCCAGAAGAACTATATTTTTTGATTTTTTCAATACCATTTGTTCTGTAACATCATAATCAATACGAATACGTTTTGTTAATTCCACATTTATTTCCATTGTATGTCGATTATTATTTTTATGATTATTATTTAAAATTGAAATAATAATCATAAAACTAAATCATAAAGAAAATAAAACTAATTTAAACATAATAGGTGGAGTATTATAATATGACCGAATTGCACACAAAAATAGATGAACTTATGAGACAATATCAAGATGATGAATATATTATGAATAGACTTAGAACGTATATATTAAATCATCTCCCTAGCTATCTCTCCACAGCACATGTGACGCATGAAGAGCGAAATAAAAGGAAACAAAATCTCTCTGTAACAGGTGACAAATTTATAGAAGAGTTTCATGCGGAAAATAACTATTATTATTGTAGTAAACAAGAATTATTTGTAAAATATGATGGTCTTCATTTCAAACAAGTCAGTGAGGATGACGTACAACATCAAATATTAACTACGTTAACTAAAAAAAGTGAGTTGCACGCGTGGAAACATAAACTGAAAAATATTATTATTAAAATGTTGAAAGATACGTCTCCTCTCTCTGCCATTCCAGATTCTATTACAATACAAGATGTTTTAAAAAAACTTACGCCGAAGTTTATGTTAACTAAAAATTCAGCGAAACATTTTTTAGTAGCGGCGGGGGATTGTATTCGCGGCAATAAGGAGAATACATACATTGTACCAAGTGGATTGAAAGGTTTAATGCGAGAGATAGAAAGCACATACTATAATTTCTTTGGTATTTCAAATATACTTTCCAATTTCAAATTGAAATATTACGGACACGAATATGCAGATACCCGTTTTTTTCATTGTGATATGAGAACGTCAGCTCGTTTTGATAATGCCAATATGTTAGATTTATTGTGTGTAGCTACTCATTATTCGCGTAGGTATGTTAGTGCGGATGTATTTGCAAATACGTGTAACGATAAATCTATGCAAGACAACATATTTTTTGTGAAACATTTGACAGCAGAAACATTAGTTGCAAAGTTTAAACATCATGCCCTTCACAACTCATCTACCGCTATAGTTACAAATAAAAATATGATATTTATTTTGAAAAAATACTTTGATGAACATAATGTACCTAATATAATATTTAATGATGTTTTTGCAAGTGAAATGCTAAAAACAGATGTTAGTTATGACAATACGTCAGACTGTTATATAGGAGTAACCAGTCGATATTTACCTGTCGTGTCTTCTTTTTGTAGTTTTTGGGATAGCCATATGAAAGAAGATTATAATGCCCACGAACTTGAAATTGATGAGGTCATTTCTCTCTTTCATTTGTCCTATCCAAATTTTAAATCGTATACGGTAGTTACACCAGAATTTATTATAGACCTGTTAAAATATCATGTATCCGGCGAACTATGTATCGATCAAGAAAAATATATCCATAATATTTCGTGTGATTTATGGGATAAAAAAGTAGAAGTAGAGATGCTTATGCATACTAGAGAACAAGATGGTCTACCACTTTCTTTATACGATGCATATTCGGTGTATGTATCATGGAAAGCCAACGCGCCCACTATGAGTAAACAGTGTTTTGAAAAAATAGCAAGAGAGTTAATTGGAGAGACTATTGATACTAAATGTTAATAAAATTGAATTCATAATGTGTATATTATTATACAGATACATAAGATACGAATAACTATAATGACAAATCAGAATAACGATTACTACGAGATGATTAACAATCACCCTCATCCAGAACAGATATTGCCTTTCATCGAGTGTTTGAATACAGAAACGTTTACGTGGCTTAAACGTCAGGCCGGATTTCCAGAAGATTGGGATGCAGTTCAGGTATCTTCTTGGCTTGGTCCGGTGTATGACCGAATTCTGTTTCGGATAAATCGCGATGATAGTTACATAGAGCCTATTATGTATCTAGAAACCATTTATGATAACAGCGTATTGGAAAATGATGTTAATTATTATTGTGTAATGGTACCTATGTATGGATTCAATCAAGAATATATGAGGCATATGTATATTTCGATGCTCAATATAGATATTACGTCTACAGTACAATGGACTGATTACATACATCGTGGAGGACGCGACCGTTTTATGATTCGCATCCGGCGCTATGAACCACATCTTCCACATAATATATTTTCGAATTATCACTAAATATATTATTTACGACGCGATTATTTACGACGCGATTTACGAGATTTTTTTTTAGAAGAGTTTGTATGTTTACACATAATAGTAAATTTACCTTTCACCGGTTTGTACCCTGCTTTTTCTAAACGGCGTGTTTTTCGCGCCTCTGCAGCTTTTCTTTTAGAAACAATTCGTCCCGTTTTTTTATTTTGGTCTAGATCCTTTTTAGTTAACCCACCAGTAGTTTTGTATGCGGTGCCGTGAAAAACCTTGGCCCTAGTTCCAATCAATTCTTCAAATTTGTTTCCGTTTGCGTGATACATACCATCTGATTGTTTTTGTAGTCTTTTACCCATTATACAGTATAATTAGAAAATAAATGTCTAAAACTGGTTTTTTGGAGGACTTCCTGAACCACCAGGCGCACCTTCCCATTTACCAAACGCATTTATCTGCAGAGACTTGTTTATAAACCGAGTTTTACCAGCATTTTGATAGTGTGCGGTTCTTACTAATGTGGCATACAAAAATGGGTCTGTTATTAAAAAAGTAGGCATATTTGTAGTGCCATTAAAAAAATTGGCATTTTTGGTAGTACCATCGGTAGTATTATTACATGGGCATTTATATTTATTTTTATTAGAATTGTACGACATTTATATAATAAGTATATTTTATACAAAATTGAAATACGAAATAAAGGTAATTATAAATTATATCTATCAATATGTCCGACCTCGCAAACAAATACCAGAAAAAATCTGACAGGCAACATGTTCTGGACAATCCAGATACATACACCGGTTCTATGGAATGCACCGACTATCAGTCTTATATATTTGATGACGCAACCAATACCATCATCGCAAAAGAGCTAAATATTATTCCAGGGTTATATAAATTATTTGACGAAGGTGTGGTGAATTGTCGGGACCACCAAGTTAGACAACAGCAAGCAATTCAAAATCAACTAGTTAATGCTCTTCCAGTAACCAATATTAGTTTTACGATTTCAGATGACGACACGATTACTATGACGAATGACGGAAACGGTATTGATGTGGAGATGCACCCGGAACATCAAATTTGGATTCCTGAATTAGTGTTCGGTCATCTTCGGACATCAACAAATTACGACAAAAGTGAAAAAAAAATTGTAGGTGGGAAAAACGGATTTGGGTTTAAACTGGTTCTTATTTGGTCTACCTGGGGTAAGATCGAAACGGTAGACCATGTACGAAAACTAAAATACGTTCAAGAATTTTCAGATAATCTTACCAAGATTGGTAAACCAACGATTACAAAATGTAGCACCAAACCATACACTACAATTAGTTTCAAACCTGACTTCAAAAGGTTAGGTATAACTGGTCTGAGTGATGATATGAAATCGTTGTTTAAAAGGAGAGTTTATGATATTGCAGCCATTACAAATAAACAAGTGAAGGTGTACTTAAACAAACAGTTACTTCCAGTCAAACAATTTCAACAATATGTTGATTTGTATATTGGAAATAAGACGGACACTACACGCATCTATGAAGAATCCAACGAAAGATGGGAATATACCGTTTGTATGGCACAAAAAGAAGAATTTACACAAGTGTCTTTTGTGAATGGAATATTCACGTCCAAAGGTGGAAAACACGTGGAATATGTATTAAATCAAATTATTAGAAAATTAACAGCATACATTAGTAAAAAGAAAAAAATAGAGGTAAAACCAAGTACGATTAAAGAACAACTGATGTTGTTTTTGAGGTGCGATATTGAAAATCCTACGTTTGATTCGCAAACAAAAGATTATATGACTACTCCAACGTCAAAATTTGGTTCTGCGTGTGAGGTAAGTGATAAGTTTATAGAGAAGGTTGCACGGATGGGCGTAATGGACGCAGCGTGTTCTCTGACTGAAGTAAAAGAAACAAAAGCTGCAAAAAAAACGGATGGAACCAAAACAAAAAATATCAGGGGTATTCCGAAATTAGTAGATGCCAACGATGCAGGTACTATTAAAAGTACTGAATGTACTCTTCTCCTTGTAGAGGGAGATTCAGCAAAAGCTGGTGTGGTTTCTGGTCTATCAAAAGAAGATAGACGAACGTACGGCGTATATCCTTTGAAAGGTAAGTTGATGAATATTCGTGGTGCTTCTAGTAAAAGTGTTGGAGACAATAAAGAAATTAGTGAAATCAAACAAATTTTAGGTCTTGAAACAGGAAAAACATACACAGAAGAAAATAAAAATAAATTAAGATATGGAAGGGTGTTGTTTATTACGGATCAAGACCTGGATGGAACCCACATCAAGGGATTATGTATTAATATGTTTGACACAGAATGGAGGTCTCTTATCGTGATGCCGAATTTTATTGGATTTATGAACACTCCAATTTTAAAAGCAAAACGTGGAACTACAGAATTGATGTTTTACAACGAAGGAGAATATGATGTGTGGAAAGAGGAAAACGATTCTAAAGGATGGAAAATAAAATATTACAAGGGTCTTGGCACTTCTACAGCCAAAGAGTTCAAAGAATATTTTGAACATCAAAAAATAGTAATGTTTACTTGTACTGGCGAGGATTGTTGCGACGCGATTGATATGGTATTTAACAAGAAGAGAGCTCCTGACCGAAAAACTTGGTTGGAACAATATAACAGAGATGATTTCATGGATACGTCTCTTGTAACGGTGCCATACAAAGAATTTATTGGAAAAGAAATGGTCCATTTCTCAAAGTATGACTGTGAAAGGTCAATCCCAAATATTATGGATGGTTTGAAAACCAGTTTGAGAAAGATTTTGTATGCTACATTCAAGAGAAATTTAACAAGTGAGATTAAAGTCGCACAATTTTCAGGATACGTATCAGAACACGGTTCTTATCATCACGGTGAAGCAAGTTTGAACGGAGCTATTGTCGGTATGGCTCAAGACTATGTAGGTTCAAACAATATCAATTTGCTTTTGCCGAACGGCCAATTCGGTACTCGATTACAAGGTGGTTCTGATTCTGCAAGTGAAAGGTATATATACACAGTTCTTAATCCTATTACGCGTATTCTATTTAATCCTGCGGACGATTATGTGTTGAATTATTTAGACGACGATGGCACGATGGTTGAACCAGATTGGTATGCGCCCATTATACCGATGTTATTGGTGAATGGTTCAAAAGGTATTGGTACCGGTTTTAGTACGGATATTCCTTCATTCAATCCAACACAAATTATAGAATACATTAAATGTATACTACGAGGAGAAGACGCAACACATATTACACTTGACCCTTATTATGAAGGATTTAAAGGTGCTATCGAACAGATAGCACCACAAAAATATATTATTAAAGGCAAATACACAGTTCAATCCAATACAGTCCATATTACAGAATTGCCTGTAGGGACGTGGACCGATGATTATAAAGAGTTTTTAGAAAAATTAATGATAGAGAATGGTGGTAAGAAAAAAAGTGATGGAATGATTAATCAGTATGTGGATATGTGCACCGACAAATTAATAGATATTGTCATCACGTTCAATCGTGCATCAGACATTCAAATGTTATTGTCTAAGACCGAAGAGAATACGTGTAATGGACTGGAAAAACTATTGAGACTGTACACAACACAAACCATCACTAATATGCATATGTTTGACGAAACGGAGAAATTGAGGAAGTTCGATACCCCGCAAGATATTATGGATTACTATATTAGTGTAAGAAAGAGAGTATATGTAGAAAGGAAAAATTATTTGTTGAAAGAGTTAGAAACACAAGCCATTCGACTAACCAATAAAGCTAAATTCATTACAGAAACGTTATCGGGTATAGTCGACTTGCGAGGTAAAACGAATGCTAAAGTAGTAGAAGTGTTAGATGAACGCGGATATGATAAGCTAGAAGAGGATGATACCTATGGATATTTAGTGAAACTGCCTATGAACTCTGTAACAGAAGAAAACGTGAGTAAATTATTGACTGAAAAAAATAAGAAAACAGATGAGTTGGCTACCCTTAATACCACTACAGAAACAGAAATGTGGTTTCGCGAACTGGATGAATTGCAAATTGCCTATAATAAGTACAAACAACATCGTGAGCTCACTATGAGTGATGTACCTCAAAAGAAAAAACCTAAAAAATTAAAAGTAAATAAATAATAATATTCTACTATTAATTATTAACATTTGTATACAATTAAAACCATTTTTTTAATTCCAGTTGTTTATCATTAGAATAGGATAGAACTGGTCTAGATATAGGTTCATACATATTACTTGCGTCATATTGGTACTTCATATACCCTTCTGCTTCTCCGTATACTTGACCTACCGCATAACTTAATACTAAATTATTTAAGTCCGCTATCTGGCATGGAATGTTAGTAGGTAAATTTTTTGAATTTTGCAAGAAGATGCCTCTCATTATTATTTTTAATTCGTCTGGGTTTTGTTCGCTGATTAAGTATTGTCCGTTTGATCTTTTATATACTCCTGCGCGTAATCCATTTTGAAGTGCTTGAATATTCGCGGAAGAGAAAAACCCATCAGATAAACTTGTATTATACCAGTTTCCTGTCATAGCATCTCTAAATTCAGTCCCGACAGCCTTCGTTGGTATTTTGTCTTGCATAGAAAATAGCACGTTAGTATTAGGAGTCATAATATTGACTCTACCGTTTGGTTCTTTACTAGTCATTATAATTAGTTGATAGAAAAAATTATAGGTATATAACATATATAAGATGGCCAGTTTTCAGCAAATAACAATGACAATAGCGATTGTTATATTAATCATTTGTTTAGTATTTATAGGATATTCTCTCTATAGCAGCAAGTATAACAAACAATATCCACCGGTAGTTTCAGATTGTCCTGATTATTGGAAAGATATGTCCGATGGTGATGCGTCCAATTGTGTAAATAGCCAATCGAATTTAGGCGATTCAAGTTGTGCTACTACGATGGACTTTTCAGGTTCTTTTTGGACGGGCACCGATGGACTTTGTAGAAAAAGTCAGTGGGCAAAAAAATGCAATCTTACTTGGGATGGTGTAACGAATAATGCTAATGCGTGTTCTTCTAATGCAACATCGCCTTCTTAGAATTATTATATACATATATTGTATAATGTCTGTAGCGTTTCCTCTACAACACCTAGAAAGAATGACAAATGATGAAAAGAGACAAATAAAACAAACCGTTGCAGACAGTATTAATCAAGGAGTATTTGATGTGAATGGTTTTAGACGAGCAAATCCAAATAGCATTCCTTTTTTCAAAGATGACCACCACCCGCTCGATTTTAATGAATTGATTATGTTTACTGATGATGCTATATCATTTAAAGAAGCGAATCCGTATGTCGATGTACAGGTGCAAAATATTCCTCCTTGGGCGCTTCTTAGCGCAAATAGCCGGTGGAGATATGCTGGTGGTAGAAGAAGGTATAAGCGGTCTAAACGAGCGCGTTTAAATAATAAGCAAAGCAAACGTAAGCAGAGCAAACGTAAGCAGAGCAAACGTAAGCAGAGCAAACGTAAGCAGAGCAAACGTAAGCAGAGCAAACGTAAGCAGAGAAGATAATATTTTTATATGCGTATTATATAATAATATGGTTGCCCCGTTGTTAACTGAAGAGGAAAAAAAAAGAGATATCATTATACATAATCCATATTCAGGTTCAACAGAAGTTAAAGCAGACCAATTTCCACCAAACAGTCCTATGTTTTACCGATTGGCAAATTTCAGAAGACAGGTAAGAAATATTCTTGAGAATGGATGTACACCTGGATTCAGAAATAATCATCCAGGTGGTGAACTATATGATATAGACAATCCCGAAGTACGATACGATGTCCACTCTAGACCGCCACAGGAGCGACTATCTAATTTAGCAGATAACGGACCTCCTAATAATGTTAGCATTTTAGGACGTTTACTTTCGGAGGGGTCCTCTTTAGAGGGAAGACAAATTGCTGCTGCAGCAGACGATGAAGTAGAACGGCAGATACAAGAAAGTTTAGCAGCTGCTGGATATCTTCCAGGAGAAGATGCATCCGATGGAGATGATGATAGTATCGGAAGAGGAGGTATTATGGATGACTATTATAATGATGGTTCCGATAGTGATGATAGTCGTCGTCATCCTTTGCTAGCCCATCCGCTCGATGACGATGACGATGATAATGATATTAGACAGCGACAAAGAGAAGAGGATATACAGGCGACACTAGATCTGGTTGCACAACGACAAAGAGAAGAAGAGAGACGACGAGATGACGATGATAATGATAATCAAGGGAGTTCTGGTGGAAGACGCAGCAAGACAAAAAGAAATAAGCAAAGCAAACGTAAGCAAAGCAAACGTAAGCAAAGCAAACGTAAATATATTAAACCTAATAAGAGACCAATACTAACTAATAAAAACGCGAATAAAAGACGTAAACAAACTAGAAGAAGATAGAAGATAGAATATTATATATATAATGGTACCACCTCCGCCTCAAAGACTACTGCAAGGAGAACCATTGTCACAAGAAGAATTAATTCGTAAAAAAAACACCATAATAGATAATCCTTGGTCAGGTATGACGGAACCAAAATAAGGTTTGTTTGATCGTGGACGGGATTATTATGAAATATTAGGATTTAGAGATACAGTAAGGACCATTCTAGAAAAGGGTAGAAGACCAGGTTTAAGAAGTAACGGACAACTGTTTGATGAATTAAATCCTACGATGGTATATGATAGATTCTCCACTACACTGAGCGGTCCACTTTATGTCCCTCCTGTGGCCACTACTACTCCTGCCCCTAGTACACATGAAGCTCGTTTGTCTGCCCCATATTGTCCGACGAGGACCCCCAGGAATAGATATGAATCTTTTAGATCATTATTTAACAAGAGGTGATGAAGAACGCGCAGCTGCAGGGACAGGTGGCAGAAGACGACGCAGTTCAAAAAAAAGACGTAAATCTAATAAGAGACCAAAACGTAGTAATAAAAATAAAAGGAGAAAACGTAGACAAACTAGAAAGTATTGATAAATATTATTTAGAACATTAGAGTATACTAATCTAAATAATATAATATTGTTAGGTATGGTGCAAACTATGTACCAGTAAAAAATCCAGGGAGGGGGGTTCCATCTGCATTTGATTGAAACGTGCTTTTTCCTCTACCTACACCACCTATTTGATTTATATTAAATACTACATTTCTTTCCGCCCCATAACTTCTACCGTATTCAAGATCAGATATGCGACCTATCGACGGAGGAAGACCTTGTTTTTTATTACCACCGCCCAGATTTCCGTTTAAGTTAATAAATGTGGATGCTCCTGCGTTGCCAGCACTAAAAGTCGACTGACTTTTTGACATTATAATATTATAATACGAAAAAAACAAGTTTATATTTATAGAATGTCGTAAATAAATGAGAGACCCGTCATTTTTTTGTAGTTATAGGTTTAAAAAGGCATAAAAAAACAAATCCACATCATAGAACACCCTTTATGGAACAAATAAATTTTAATCAAATATTAAATAGAGAAAGTTGCGTTCAAAAAATAAAAAAAGCACTTGATGATTTTCAATCGAACAAAACAGATACGCTTCAAAAGCGTGGTATATACATATATGGCGCACCAGGAACAGGAAAAACGTTATTTACCATAAATGTATTGGAAGAATTAGGGTATGATATTATAAAATACGACGCTGGAGATATTAGAAATAAAAGCATCATAGAAAATATCACCTTGCAGAATATGTCGGATAGAAATGTACTAAGTATGTTTACATCAAAAGTAAAACCAATTGCAATCTTGATGGATGAGATCGATGGTATGAATAACGGAGACAAAGGCGGAATAAATGCATTAATTAAGTTAATCCGACCAAAAAAGACCAAAAAACAAAAATTAGAAGATTCAACGTGTAATCCAATCGTTTGTATTGGAAATTATCATATGGACAAAAAAATAAAGGAGTTAATGAAAGTGTGTACGAGTGTAGAATTAAAACCACCTACAGATGTAGAAATGACACAGTTAATAAAAGCGAGTATGCCAATCATTAATACATCTTTTATATCCAATATAAAAGAGTATATAAATAATGATTTGAGGAAATTTTCCGCATTATTAGATTTATATAAGGAAAATAATATAAAGTTCAACGATCAAATCATATCAAAAGTTTTCAAAAAAAAATCGTATAATGAAGATACAAAACAAATTACAAAAAGAATAATAAACAATAAAATAACTATGGAGAACCATATTCATACTATAAATGAAACGGACCGAACTATTGTGGGGTTGTTATGGCACGAAAATATTGTGGACCCTCTTAGTAAGTTACCACCTGAAAAGGCATTTCCATTTTATCAAAAGGCGTTAAATCTCATATGTTTTGCGGACTACATAGACCGTATCACGTTTCAAAAACAAATTTGGCAATTTAACGAAATAAGTTCTCTTATAAAAACGTTCCATACCAACAAACTTTATCACGAAACGTTTACAAAAAAACCAAAATATAATCCAACGGATATACGTTTCACTAAGGTTTTGACCAAATATAGCACAGAATACAACAACAATACTTTTATACAAAATATATGTCAACAATTGAGCATGGATAAAAAAGACGTATTTTCGTATTTTTTAGAGTTGAGAAATTCTTATTCTGATGACGAGATTTATGAGGTGTTCCAAACATATGACATATGCAAATTAGATATCAACCGTATCTATAGATATATAGATAAATATACGAAAAATCCTATTCATATTGATATTGATATTGATGAGGATGACGATATGTAAATACTTTTATTATTTTAGTGTTTGTTTAAAATAATAAAATAAGCAATTTATTCTGCTTTAATCAATTCCCATTCAGACTTTATAAATCCCCCATTTGGAGGGAACATCCTACGGTTATTTGCGTACCACTTAGCTTTCTCTGCCTGCCACTTAGCTTTCTGTGCCTGCCACTTTTCTTGAGAAGACTCAATACGTTGGTGTCGTATAAATTGTTCTGGATTATCATAATACAGAAAATTGGGGTCTTTGTTTACAGGGTCTGACCGAGAAAGCAAAAACCCATTTGCATCACATTTAGCAGTAGAATCAATAACTTTGTACAATTGCAATTCTTCAAACGACCCCTGACAAAATGGATACACGTGTCCGGTTTTAGCATTTACTACACGACAACGCAGTTTGGTAGGATAGTATAGTCGTTTACGTTTAGGAAAATAAAAATGATTGTTTGATTCCGAAAACGTATCCTGGTCGTAGCTGGCTTCATCATATTCGAAAGGCGTGCTTGGCATTTCTGGAGGCTATGTAGTTGTATATATGATAGCTATTTTTTGTTTAAGTGGTTAAACAATATAACATAATTAATCTGATATTAGAGTTTTCAAACGTGTGTTTTCTTGTATTAATCCATTTATTTCTGTAATTTGACGATTTAACATGCTTTGTTGTTTGCGCAATAATTGAAGTAATTCATCGATAGTCATACGCATAGGATCACCATTTTCAGGTTGAAACATAACATAAGGACTATTGCTTCCGATCATAAGTTGATTTTCTGCACGCATTCTCCGTTGCGTTTCCACGTCAAGCATCTGCATTACTACATCAGGCTTCATACGGATATTGCCTGCGGGGTAACTCGAGAGAAGAATATCGATTTCATTTAGAAAAAATTGTTTAATGTGTGGATCTTTAACAAAATAATCAATATTTAGTCCGGTTTCTTTTACATTAGGATTGTTCGTACAGTCAAGAAGCGTTGTTTTATCACATGCATTATGTTTGTGTGGAAAGACTAGTATAGTTTTGAAGGGGTCAAATTGCACCAAAGGTAAAGTATAATTTTTCAAAAAAGATTTTTCTTCTCTCATAGCATCATTCGGTTCGTAGTTAGTAATTTTCAACAATTCTTTTTTAAATGCGAAGGTTGCTGTGGTGGCGTGATTATCTCCATATGGTCCTATTTTGTAGATTTTCATATTGTGTTTAAAAAACATATACATAATACTAGATCCTCCACATAACGCGCCTGGTGTATTGGATAACTTGAAAACGGAGTGTGTAATTCTCTCTGGTGGATAATAATCATCATCATTCATATAAACGATAATATCTCCTTTGGGTTTTTTATGTATTACGTTTCTTTTTTCACCAATCGTCATTTTTTCATCGTAAGAAAAATATTTCACATTTGGATGGTCTGAAACCAAATCGTTTATTTTATCGGTACCGTCATCTAATATAATCCATTCGATTCTATCTTTTGGATACGTTTGATGATTAAAACATTTTATTAACATAGGGATAAATGAACGACGATTGAATGTAGGGGTGCAAACGCTGACATATGGAATGGTTGGCCATGTTGTAAAATCATTTTCCTTATATGTCATATTATAAGGAACTTATATAGTAATAACTTGTATATTTATATCTATTATTATATATTAATCCGATAAAGTTATTGTTCGGACATTTCAACAAAACTTGTTTTGCCTTCGTAATCATATACAATACGCTTATGCTCGAAATTTTCAGCACCACCACTCTGATCACGAGATCCCCACCTATCAGAAGATATCCATCTCCCTAAATATTCAATTGGTTCTTCGGTCCAGTATGTTTCATTAGGCCAAGTACCTTTTTTATTACTGTAAAAGGCAAATCCATAAAATTTCGATGGATCTAACTGAATTGACCGAAATACTTGTTGTTCTACCATGTCTATTACCACTTATCACGTAATACCTTTAAATTAAAAAAAGATTTCTTTTATGAGCCATAACAGATATGCTACCGCCATTACACCTGCAGTAGCATTATCTAATTTACTAAAAGCAGAGAATAGTATAAAAATTCCAAATACCATTTTTAACCATCTAGAATTACGATTCGCTATATTAAAAACGGTTTGATAATTAATAATCAAAGGTAAAATCAAAACATTAAACATAACTGACAATTGATGAAGAATAACATTTACATATCCTAGTAAAAGAACGAATAAAAACCCTAATAGGGTATATACCCATCCCATTTTTTCAGAAGTGAAACTAAAAAAGATTGTACTTAGAAACGTCATTACTGGTACGATTAAGCCGGTCAATACCGCGGGTATGATTATACCTATAATATATAAACCGGGGTCAGGAACAGATTTCAGAAGCCCTTTGTCTTTATTACTACCTGTGTAAATCATATGCATTACTTTACGATAGGTTATATAGGTATTTGCCTCGGTTAATGCAAACCAATTTTTAACTTCTTGCAAACTAAATTCTTCTGCTGATTTTTTATACATCGAATACGGCCATCCATTTAATTTATTTGTGTATCCCAACGATTTAAGTAAATCAAAAGACTGTCCGGATAATTTCTGCGCGTATGAAACAAAATTTGCGTTACCTCCTTTTTGTTTCTTACCTCCGCCAGTCTGAGGTTTGTTTCCAGGTGCGCTATTAGGCAAATATTTGTTAATATCTGTAGGAAACACTAAGTCTAATGAACTAAAATGGACTAAAAAAACAAAATTACTTCCAATTAGTATCAATAATAAAAAAATTATGAAATTGACTATTATAGAACCAGCAAATCCAGACCAATCTGGTGCATCATCGGAAGAAGTATCTTCTGTATTATTTTTATCATCAATTGCATCTACACTATCATCTGCCATTTATATATAGACGATATAATATATCAACCTTATAATATGCTAGAGAAAGTATTTATGCTTTTATTGTGGGTTATAATTGCATCTTATATAATGCAATATTTAGAAAGAACTTCTTTTATATATCCCGATAGAGAAAATATGTCGGGTATGCACCGTGTTTCAACTTCCGACTATCCATATGGATTTGCAACTCATATCCCGACAAATTATGCAATAAATAACGCAATAGATACCTATAGTAATAATTATAAGGTATCTATGGAGTTAAGTAAACAATTCACAACTCAATCTATTCCTCAACCTCATAATACCTGTTTTTTGTAAATATATTATCTCGCGTATTCTAATCCAGCCATTCCATTTTGAAATTTTAAAACGTTATATCGTTCTTCCATAACCACCATATTGTATTGATAATTATAAATTCCAGATTGAGGCATTTGTGTGGCAACCGTTTCGCCAGAACTGTTGCAAATCGCGGTGAATTGTACGTTTGCGTTCAGGGTAGGTTGTATGGTAGTAACTTCAAATTGTATTGTGCTAAATTTACTCATATTCATCGCTCCGCTAGGCTGAAAATCAAATGGGTCACAGCGTAAAGAAAAATTATAACAATATACTCCTTCTGGTGCTGCACCGGATGTTCTTATGTATTTTTCTACATAATCTAATACACCATAGGGTAGCGTATCTTCGCGATATTTGCCGTCTAATAACAACCCCCATGTACCCATAATATTTTTTGTATTCAACGGCGTGAATGGTCCAGTATTCCATAATGATGGAAGACAATTATCAGAACATAAAATGAACGGTGGATATAAAGTAGAAGAGTCGGTTTTCGTTATACCACTACAAGTATCTTCATTTGCAAAAATAACAGAAGAAGGCATATAATCATACGGCCAATTAGAATAATTAGACCACTGATTTCTCTCGTTAACATCTGTTCTTTGAAAAAACCACATCCAGTTAGAGACCATCCCCAAACTATTCAAATCAACACGTTTTGAACCTATCACGTTTTCATAAGTGGTGGTATAAGATTGGCGTACAAGATAGGATTGTGGTTCCGACGCAAATAATCTAACTTCATCATCTGTCAAAAATGCATATGTCGATAATAAGTGTATGTCTGCGTTCCAATTGGTTTGTTTGTTTTCATACACATCACTATTGGATATATCTACACTTGGAGGAGATTGTAGAAATCGGTAAAAACTGTATCGACTATCATTAAAATTAGGTTGGATTGGAACCCCTGTTGCAGCATATTCTAGGTCAACATCATTTGGGTAATATATTTGGTTTACAGTAAATAATTCTTGTACTGGTCTTATAGTAATTTCAATTTTGAGTTCTGCGTATTGTAGAGAGACTAAAGGAAACCCCATTTTAGCCGCAAGAGTGAACCATATATTTAAAGGAATATACAATTGTCTAGCTCGAAGTGATGGTTCACTTCCAGTACTGGCGTATACTGTTGGATAAGGTACACCACCGATTGTTCCTGTAGCAGAAGCATCGTTGTTACCACCATAAAAAGCACTTGGATATTGACCGGTTCTTCCGTAAGCGTAAGCAGGATTATTAAGTTCATCCACGTTTCCTGTCATTTCGTAGTATAATTTTTTTTTAACATCACTAAAATCTCTCTCCACAACATTTGTAAGGTATTGTCCCGAGAATTCTTGTATAACCATACCGCCAACCGTAAATCTTACCGTTTCGATCATTTGAGACCCCAAATTATCGATCCATTTAAACTCATATGGTTGCCATTTTTGTAAAATAGAACACGTTGTTGAGGTTTCATCGTTGACAAGCGGAGGCATCACCGGACTCCATATATTAGGAAGATTAACTACGCAATATGTATCCATAAGTAAATCTCCATATCTTGGAACGGTGAAATCAAATACAGAAGATTCTGTCATTCGTAATGTTCTCTGTCCGGAAAAATCAATTCGAAATTTTTGAAGACCAAAATTGGTATACTTTGCATAGGTCGTTTTGAAGAAAGTTTTACTTGGATTGCCATTAAGAATCACATTTTGATTACCATACGCAATAAGGTTGAGTAGTCCACCAGGCATTATAATAAATTGTGATTAATATTTAACTTGGTTTAAGTTATTAAAATAATAACAATATATTATATTATGAATGAAAATGTAAATACTCCTGCTCCTAAAGCGATGCAGCAAATGCTAACGAATGCTATGAGTGGAGCTAATGCTGCTAAATATTCTATTTTTGCACTATGTTTAATACTTATAGTTATGATTATTTATTGGGCGTACGGTAAAAGTACGCTTAATAAAGCGAATTGTACTAATATGAATAATTTGTATAAAGATTATGGTATGGTTCATACTATTAATACGTCCAACCCAGATTATAGTTATAAACTAAGAGATTATTATGTAATGACTGCATATAATGCGTGTTGTGCCGGACAATTTAAAAATGATTTTGTAAACGTATGTGCCCTTAAAAATGTAATTAAACAGGGTGCAAGATGTATTGATTTTGAAGTATATTCGTTGAATGATACACCTGTGATTGCTACCTCTTCTGTGGATGATTATAGTATTAAGGAAACATACAATAGTGTTCTTTTTAGTGATGCTATGGACATTATAAAAGATTATGCATTTTCAGGAAGTACTTGTCCGAACCCAGGTGACCCTTTAATTATTCATCTTAGAATAATGAGCACAAATCAAAAAATCTACAATAAGATGGCTACACTTATAGAAGAAACGTTATCGGAATACACGCTCGGGTCTAAATATAGTTATGAAAATCACGGAAAAAACTTAGGAGGAGTCCCATTATCGGAAATAATGGGAAAAGTATTAATAATAGCAGACCGTTCGAATCCTTTGTTTGAATCTACCAATCTCGACGAATATGTAAATCTTGCATCGAACTCTATATTTATGAGAAATGTAAGATATTCTGATGGCGTCAAATATACTCCTGATATAGATGAATTGATAGATTATAATAAAAAAAATATGACACTAGTTATACCTGATTTATCAGAGACAAATGCAAATTATTCCGCACAATTGGCTTGGGCGTCCGGATGTCAATTTGCAGGTATGTGTTTCCAAAATTTTGACACTAATATGGAAGTATATTCAGCTTTCTTTGCAAAGAAGGGTTCTGCCTTTGCACTCAAACCAGAAGCACTTAGATATATTCCTGTTACTATACCACCCCCTCAGACAGCAAATCCTGCGTATTCTTACGAACAAAGAAACACTTCCACGAATTATTACTCTCTTACTATTTAATATATGATTTAATATATATGAGTAATTTTGAAGAAAAAGAATTAGAAATATTAAGAGCTGCTGTAGATAAAGCACAAGAGAAAGCAGCTCGTAGTCTTACACATTCACAAGAAGTACAGAATATTATTAGAATTGTAGAACGGTTTTTACGTAAAAAACGACTAGTATGCTATGGAGGCACCGCAATTAATAATATACTTCCAGTTAACGACCAATTTTATGATAAAGATATAGAAATACCTGACTATGATTTCTTTAGTGCAGATGCTTTAAATGATGCAAAAAAACTGGCAGATATTTATCTAGAAGAAGGTTATACAGAAATAGAAGCAAAAGCAGGGGTTCATCATGGAACATATAAAGTATTTGTTAATTTTATTCCTGTTGCAGATATTACGTATATTCCCAAGGATTTATTTAAAGCAATACAGAACAAAGGAATAAAAGTGAATGGTATATATTATGCTCCGCCTGATTACTTAAGAATGGCTATGTATTTGGAACTTTCACGTCCGAAAGGAGATGTGAGTCGTTGGGAAAAAGTTATGAAGCGGTTAACTTTATTAAATAAACATTATCCTATGAAAAATCCTAAATGCGACCATATGAATTTTATGAGGAGTTTTGAAGGCACACAAGAAGATGCAAGAAATATTTACAGTACCGTGAAAGATACTGCGATTCAACAAGGGCTGGTATTCTTTGGAGGTTATGCTAGTAAAGTATACAACAAATATATGCCTAAGAAAAAACGTATACAATACAAAGATAAACAACCTGATTTCGATTTATTATCAGAAGACCCAGAAACTTCTGTAAATATTATAAAAGAGCGATTACGAGATGAAGGATTTAAAAATGTAAAAATTTATAAGAAACCTGGTTTTGGAGAGATTATAGCTCCACATTATGAAATAACTATAGAAGATGATACTGTGGCGTTTGTATACAAACCTCTCGCGTGTCATAGTTATAATATTATTAAATCAAAAGGTCGAACTATAAAAGTAGCGACAATAGATACTATGCTTAGTATATATCTTGCTTTTTTATATGCAGACAGACCGTATTACGAGCACGATAGAATATACTGCATGGCTCAATACTTATTTCACGTACAAACTGCGAATAGACTTCAACAAAAAGGTCCGTTGAAAAGATTTAGTTTACAATGTATAGGGAAACAAGAAACCCTTGAAGACATGAGAAACGATAAAACTCAAAAATATGAAGAATTAAAAAATAAACGAGATACACGTGAATATGAAGAATGGTTTCTCAAGTATGTGCCTTCAAAATCTAAAGAAAATAGTGAAACGAAAAGTAAAACGAAAAGTAAACCGAAAAGTAAAACGAAAAGTAAAACGAAAAGTAAACCGAAAAGTAAACCGAAAAGTAAAACGCGTAAAATGGATACCTCAAAAAAGAAAACCTATAAATTAATTGGATTAAATATGTAACTTATATAAAGATGAACTATGTTAAAGTATTTTACTTGTTCCTGATTACTGTATTGTTAATAACCATATATTGTAGATTGTCTTATAAAGAACCATTTACGAACTATTTTCCTAGTTCATATTTCAAAAGTAATACTAATATTTGTGCGAATCAAGGTTATCCAATTCGATGGTGCGTGAATGCAGACCAGTATAACGAAACATCTAATACATGTATATGTCCTCCGGGACAAAAAATATATAAACGATATGGAAGGTGTTTGTGTCAGACATATGTTGGTTAAAATACTATAATTAATTATATTTTTCTAAAATTGCTTTTGGGATTAAATTTTGGGACATATCTAACATTTTTTTGTAGCATTTGTTTATAGTTACTTCTGAAATTTCACTAATCGTACTAACTTCTTTCTTTGTAATACTTACATTACAAGACTGTGCTATGAAATAAATAATACCGGCAGCGATAGAATGTGGAGTATTTTCAGGAATAAGATTATTTGTATGTATTCGTAATGCTATAAATTTACAAACTTTGGTAAGTTCCGTATTAATATTCAGTCTGCTGCAATAACGTTCAATAAATGTTACAGGGGTAGGCTGACATAGAGAGGTTTTATCTGTGTTGGCCATTTCACTTTCAAGTTCATTTATAATAGATATTGCGTTTTTACATCCTCTTGTAGCAGCACTAGTGTCTAAGTGAAATATGTGTGCGATTTCTTTTGCAGTTCTAGGAAAACTGTTGACTCTTGCAGCAATATATATAGAAGCTGCTATGATACCATCACGATTCAATCCTCGGAATGTTTTTGCTTCGGATATTTTTTTATGAAACCTCATCGCGTCATCTATAATTAATTTTGGTATTCCTGAATGATTTCCTAAAATAGTTATTCGTTGAAATTCATCATATTGTGATTTTTCTTTGTAAGGCATACCCAGCCAGTCTGTATACCTTCTTATTTTTCGCATTTCATATGAAGACGCTCCGTGTACTAATACTTTACAACCGAAACTAGATTCGTGTAATAATGGATTAATAGGCATTCCACATCGGGTTGGGTTACTTCCAGATGTATCTTCTGCACCATAATATCTCCATTCAGAGGTTTGATCTAATATATCTGTATAAAATATACCGCACTTTTTATTCGTACACGTTTGAAACCCTTCGTCTGATATAACTAATGATGACGTACAGCAATCACAATTTTCTCTCAGTCCATTATTTGTGTATACACATTCAACATTTTTTTTATCCAGTATTTCTGTATCAAATTGTTCCCATAGTTTCACTTTATTTTTACCCTCTCGACGAATTTTTTTGGTTTTAAGTTCATTCATTATTGACGTGAACTAGTATAATCGTAAGAAAATACTTCAATTTTATAATGTTTTCTTAATTATATTAATGGGTAACAATAATTCTGTTGAAAATATTAAAAAAGAAGGCTTATTATTACAAGAATTAGATTTCATAGCTGCCAATTACATAAGCACACAGAATTTTAAAGATATGGAACGTCTAGCGGATATGGATTATTGTAATAAGTTGGTTGTTGTGACCGCGGATTCTATTGCAAGTAATTTAAATGATTTAAATGTTAATTATTTGGCTCAACGACTTAAGAACGGGATTGAAATAAATGAAATGACAAAATCAAACATTTTATATCTTAAACAAAATAATTTAGAAAATTTAGATGTCAAAAACAATACTACAAAAAGAAGATTGTGTATAGGTATTGCAAAGTTTTATGTAAAAATAGCACATTTATTTAGTGCGATCGTGACTACGGTTAATCCAATCTATGTATATAAAGACGAGAATGGAAATACGGTAGAAACTAATTTACTCAATAAAAAAAATATACCGGCTAGTGCTAATGTAAGTATTAAAAGAATGGACGTTTGTAGTAAAAGATTGAATGTATTATTAAATAACGAAGATTTTAACAAGCCTACAGATGCAAAAGTTACTATAAATCCTAATTTTTGTGAAATGAATTACGATAGGACTAGAAACAAAGACAAAATGTTTTACCAAGAGCCAGGTATACCTGAATTAGAGAAATTATATTATGATGAATATGATTATGATAAAGGAGGATTCTCAAGAATGAGCGACAAGACACGTAAAGAAATATATGAAAAGGATGTAATAACTTTTTATAAAGCGTTCACCGGAAATGATACTATAGAAAAAGATGGAAAAGGTGAACCACTTATTAAAAAATTTAGTGATATAAAGTTAAGAGATTTTCATAAAAGTAAAGGATGTTCTAGAAATGGGAGTTATACAAATTCTTATTCTGCTACATTAAAGAATAAATTATTTTCAGACTACGCAAATCACATTAAGACAATGATGCAGACTACAAAAAAAAATCAAGATGAACTAATTGGTATAATAAAAGATTTATTTTCACCAGTAATCAATCCAGAATCAGGTCGTAAAGAAATAATGATAAACCCAAAATTAACAGAAGAAATATTACAGAAACTTATTGATAAAACACGGACTATAATTGTGAAATTGTATGTAAAATGTGAAAATGACTTCATTAAAGGACTAGAATTGTTTCAAGCAATCGTAGAAAAACAGATAATGGATACATCTAAAGAACAAATTGAAAAACTGCAAAATACCCTGCAAGATTCTCTTGCAGACGCAGAAATAACACCTCCCAACAATACAGAAGCTTCTACTGTAGATAGTTTAGGCGAAAATACATATAGTAAAACACCTGCAACGGATACTGCGTCTGCAACGGATACTGCGTCTGCAACGGATACTGCGTCTGCAACGGATACTGCGTCTGCAACGGATACTGCGTCTGCAACGGATACCGCGTCTGCAACGGATACTGCGTCTGCAACGGATACTGCGTCTGCAACGGATACTGCGTCTGCAACGGATAGTAGACCTGCAACGGATACTGCGTCTGCAACGGATACTGCGTCTGCAACGGATAGTAGACCTGCAACGGATACTGCGCCTGCAACGGATACTGTGCCTGCAACGGATACTGTGCCTGCAACGGATACTGCGCCTGCAACGGATAGTAGACCTGTACCTCATGAGGTTCAATCAGGAGGAGAGTATACATTTAGAAGTGGAAATACATATAATAATTTATTGTTAATTGATAGCGATAGTGATAGCGATAGCTATAGCAATTAACTTTTAGAATTATATTATTTATATATAATATAATGCCTACTAAAAAAAGACGTTCTTTTAATTGCCTTCATATAAAGAAATGTAAAACCCGTTCTTCTTGTCTAACAAAATTACGCAACGGTAGTTGTAAAGGTATGAGAACCTCTACGTGTCGCCATACACCAATGTGTAAAATGGCATTCGGCAAAAAACGTTCTTTTTGTCGTTCAAAAAAGAACAAAAAGAGAGATGTATACTATAGTGCGTAGAGATAAAATATATAATTAATTGTGGGATTTGTCTTCTATTTTTTTTAGCAATTCTTTGTTATAAATTAAATTTCCAGTAGGTTTATAGGTGTTTGTATCTCGGAAATTATTATTCGATACAGATATTTTCTTGGATTTGTTACCAAGAATAAGAGAATTAGGGTCTTGATGTGTAGTTGAGCCGGATGTTTCTGTATCTGTATTTTTCTGATTACCCCAACCATCTAGTTGTATGCCTGTTTTTTTACGTATTTCATCTCGCACATATCCAGGCGTCCATTTTTTCCAAGATATAAACAACAAATTAGGATGTGTATATCTAACAACAAATCCATTTTCGTTTAGTTTATCTATAATATATGCCGTACAAGCGGTGTGGTCGTATCGTGGTATGCCTATTATAACTTCTGGTATAATATACCAACAGTGCTGTTCGTTCGGATTTATTCTGGAACAATATCGTACTTTATTATGAATTCTTTGTAATATTTTATTGTACACTTTCAACGTATTTAAATCGCTTTCTTTTTTCTTTTCATATAAATCGTCTAAATTAACTTTAAGATTGAAATCATTTTCGTCTCCTAGAGTAAAAATTGTATCCATATTATTATTACAAAAGAAAAGTATTAAAATAAAGATACTTAATTAGTAAAATGACAATTAAACATATGGTATTATCTGGCGGAGGTCCTACCGGTTTAATAACGTACGGAGCAATAAAACGTTTGCATGAAGAAGGTATGTGGTGTTTAAACAAACTAGAATCAATATATATGTCGTCAATTGGTTCATTTATAGGATTTGTAATCGCATTAGGATACGACTGGAATACAGTAGACGAATATCTTATTGGTCGTCCTTGGAATAAAACGTTTTCTCATTTAGGCGATGACTTATTAGAGGTTATGCGAAATAAAGGCCTAGATGGATTAGAGATGGCATCTATATGCACGGAACCCCTTTTGTTAGGAAAAGACTTACCTAAAAATGTTACTTTGCAAGAATTATACGAATATACAAATGTAGAATTATGTTTTATAGCTACAGACTTAAATACCTCACGAAGTCTACACACAGAAATAATTACACACAAAACATATCCTAATATGAGTTTGAATATTGCGATTGCAGCATCATCTGCATTTCCATTAGTATTCAAACCTATATTTTATAATAATAAGTGTTTTGTAGATGGAGGATTGTTAAATAACTTTCCTTTGAATATATGTCTAAACAATACAAAATGTAAAGAAGATGAAATGCTTGCATTTTGTAATTATACATATGATACTCCAAACACAAATTTAACAGACGAGTCATCATATCTAGATTATGCCAGAGTATTAATGCGAAAATGTTATCTTGAACTTGAAACTACTACAAAACAAAAACAAATTAAAAATATTGTGTATTATGATACGCGAGATGTTATTGATTATACTAAATGGATACATACTCTTGAAGATGGGGATATGCGTAAAACATTAATAGAAAGGGGGCTACAAGCAGCAGTTACATTTATGGATTTAATACAGAATCAAGAAATTGTTGAAGAGTGTCCTGCTGTGGTTTAGCGTCGTATTCTACTGTTTTATTATTGTAAATCATTTTAATAGTAGGATAACCTGCTACATTAAACTTTTCTGCGGTAGCGGTATCTTTTTCACAATCGACTTCGATAAAATTGATTTTAACTCCTGAGGAGTGTCCGTTAGTATTAATAGTTTCTTTGAATTTTTCCCATTCTGGTTTTGCGGTTTTGCAGTGAGGACACCAAGTCGTGTAGAAAAAATATAAGTCTGCATTCGCGTTATTTGTATTCACGCCGCCTTCTGTGTACTCTTTATTTGGTACATAACTTTTCTGTACTCTTGGAATAACGTAGGTGTTGTATACCCATATTGCAGTTGTAATAAACGCTGCTGCAAGTAAAATAATTACTATCATTTTTTTGTTAGAAAACAAAGAAACCGCGTTTTCACGTATTTTTGTAAGCATTATAATATATATTTTGAAGAATCTTGTAATGCTTAAACGAATTAGTCTAAAGATAATATATTATATTAAATAAAAATAAATATGTTGTTCCGTACTTCATCAGGAACACTTTTGAACGTAGAAAGAAATAACTTTATAAGCGACCGTGAATATTATCTTTATATAAAATCTATTGTTTTGGGTAATTCAATTAAGCCACAATACAAAGAAACAATAGTAGATAGATTAACCAAAATTATTATACGAAAATAGTATACGCAGAGTAGAACAATAATACCATTATAATAATAGTCACACCACATCCTGCAAATATATTTTGTCTGTATGGTGCGTATTTTGAATTAACAAGAAAATCTTTATTTTCTGTAAAATATATTTTTAAGTGAAGAACATACAAAAAAACTGCATACGTTAATACAATCACACCTATCAATTTTATTATAGTAGATATCGTTACACCCATAATACTCTTCCCAAAAGTACTACACGCAATTATTATCATACCAAAAAATATAACTATGTAATCATTTTTGGTATTTTCAGCATAATCCTTAAAAGTTGTCATTTTATATATTAACATCCATAATATAATAATTTTTTTAATATAAAATTGATTTGTATATATAACGTAATATACAGAATACGTATACTATGTCTTCTACCGAAGAACTTCCAAAAGTAATCAAAATCACCAAACAACAACACAAAAAAGAGACAAATGAAAAACTTATGAAAGAAATAGAAAAACATACACTAGAAGATTATAAAACCGAAAATGTTATGCTTATGTATGGTGATTGTTTAGAAAGAATGAAAGAAATACCAGACGATAGCGTTGATTTGATACTATGTGATCTACCGTATGGAACCACTAAATGTAAATGGGATACTGTTATTGACATCAATACACTTTGGGAACATTATAAAAGAATCATAAAAAAACCTTCGGGAGTAATATTGCTATTTGGACAACAACCATTTACAAGTATGCTTGTTTCATCAAATTATGAATGGTTTAAATATAATATTATATGGAAAAAAAATAAAACCACACAGTTCTTGCTTGCTAATTACAGACCGATGAAATGTACTGAAGACATATGTGTGTTTTCTAAAGGAGGTGCAGCAGCAGCATCAGTAAAAAAAGGTAATATGACTTATAATCCACAGAACCTTTTACCAGTAAATATAAAAAAGAAAAACAGTAAAGAACGAATTGGAAAAATGCTGAATCAATCCCACCATCTAGGACCTAATAATAAGTTAATTAGTGATAGTGAATATTCGCAAAAATTCACAAATTATCCAACGGAACTAATCGAGTTTGATATAGAATATGATACTATACACGAAACACAAAAACCAGTAACACTTATGGAGTATTTGATTAAAACGTATTCAAATGAGGGCGAAACCGTTTTAGACAATACTATGGGTTCAGGGACGACAGGTATAGGCTGTGCAAATACACACCGTAAATTTATTGGTATAGAATTAAAAGATATATATTATAAGCTATCAAAACATCGTATTATTGATGGTATCTAAAAACTGTTACGGCGTGTAGCATCCATAATTAAAATATGTTTCTGTGTATCTAGGATCAACTTCTTTTTTTCTGAAATATTTAGATAATTTACTGCTTTTACTAATCCTTCTACATCATCTCCTAATACACCCATAGAACGATTACAAGAATTGTGTAAATAGCCTCGGAACGTATTTGTGGTGTGGCAGTGATCAAATACTAATACGTCATCTTTTTTTGGAAGCTTTCCACATAAAGCGCACACGGTGCCGTCGGGTGCTTTATATGGTTTCCCTATTTTTTTTGCTATTTTTACTGCCTGTTGTTTTCCTTGAGAAACTTTTTTAGAACAACTCTTGCATTCTGGTCTACGTAATCTGTATCCATTTTTGTCAAATGCGTCACAACCACTCGTATTTCCAGTATATTCTATTAGTAGTTTCATTAGATTACATTTAGAACACGTTTTGCTATTTGTGGTTGCGTACATAATTTCTTCTTCGGGTGTTTCAAATTTTGCTTTGTCTTTTTGTTTAGAATATAATAGTCGTTCATTTGCGGTTACTTTAAAGGTTGTCATAATAGATGTTGGTACAGTATATATACCTGACGTACAATTCAATTTTTTTTAAAAATGCTGCAGAGAGAATGCGTATTTTCATAAGTTTTTCTAATGATAAACTAAGAAATGACTACACGGCGAAAAAAGAGGGTTTTTACAAAAAAACATTTTAATAGTGGAGACGGTATGTTAACCGCTGTGTGGGGACCTAGTTTGTGGCATTTTTTACATATTATGAGTTTAAATTATCCTATACGTCCTACAAGTGATGAAAAAAAACAGTATAAACATTTTATTATAAGTCTTCAATATATTCTTCCTTGCAGACACTGTCGAGAAAATTTAAAGAATAATTTTAAAACTCTTCCTCTAACAAATTCTGATATGAAAGACCGAGATAGTTTTTCACGATATGTTTATAAACTTCATGAAACTGTAAATAAAATGTTAGGGAAAAAATCTGGTTTAACGTATTGTGATGTGCGAGAGAGATACGAACATTTTAGGTCAAGATGCACACACACAAAAGAAGAAACTAAGACAAATAAAACTCGTAAAAAAGAAAAGGGATGTACGGAACCTTTATACGGAAAAAAGGCAAAATGCGTTATAAAGATTGTCCCGCAAGAAAATAAATGTAAAACTTTAGAAATTGATGAGAAATGTTTGAAAACAACAACAAAATAAATATCTTATTATACAGTATAATAAGATATGGCTGCACAAGTAAATAGTGGTTCTGTATATATTAGTGATTTGAAAAACATCTTAGACGGATTAGATACAGATGCAAATAACAGCCTAATCGCACTTGGCGCCGCCACCGCAAAGAAGCAAGCTCACGCGAAAACAGCAGTTATATCAATTACTATCACATGGGCGAGTATTATGGGTATATATGAAGGGTTGACTGGAGACAAGACATTACGTCGTAAATATGCTATCTCACGATGGGTTGATGATAAAGTTACAGGACTTGAAGGAATAAATGAAATATTTAAGACAGGAATTGAAATTGGTGAAACAATATCGGATTCAATTAGAGATGCAGCAGATATGGCGAATGAAGTGTCCGGTTCTGATGGTGTTCAGATTCTGCCAAAATCATTATCTTCTATATCTTCAGGGTTTTCTATAAAAAAAACAAGCTTCGGCGGTGGTCGGTGTGGTATGAGAGGCGGTGCACCGGGTTTTGCACAGCACTTAATGACTATAGCTATTATATCTTGCATAGGTGGGGGGGTTGTATACTCAGGAGCACCATCATGGGCATATATTACCGCAAGAGATTACCTTATTCAACTTGCATATGCCAATAGGGTTGTAACCGGAGGCTGCCGGACTGCATCACAAATTTTTTGGAATAACGTTGCAGTAAATTGGATTTCAAGTGGTGCGTTAGAATCTTGTCTCGAACAGGCAAATAGAAATGCCGCGACATTACAAAGTTTACGTACTACGATTGTTACCGGTTTTACCACATTAATCTCTACTTTATCCGGATTAGGACTTTATATTGGGTCCGGACAGCTTGGACAGGCGTATAATTTTATTAGATCTAATCTTGCTAATCCTTTATGTGATCTTATAGCATCTATTTCGTCACAATCGCTTGCCATCGCTGGAAATGCAGCTGCAGCGAGTGGACGTATGTGTCATCAGCAATCAACAGCCATGATTCAAGGTATACATCGATTAAACAATCCTATAAGGCAGCTCCAGGAACTACTACGACGAGAACAACCACCAGAAGGTATGGTTGCACTGCAAGAACAAATGGACCCACTAGTACAGCCTTTGCGGGTGGCGGACGATGCACCGGTAGGAAGATTGGAACCACCAGCAGCACAATTGCCATCTCCAGCAGCAACAATGCCTGGAAGAAGAACACCATCGACGCCCGCGGAAGAACCATCACCAAGAAGAACGCCATTAACTGCAGATGCAGAAGCACAATCCGACCGAGCACTAGGGAAACGTGAAAGAGATACAACCAGTACAAACGAAGATGGTGAAACGATACCTGCTATTATGGAAGACGACGAAACCATAGAAAACGACGCTAAAAAATTTAAGGAAAATATGGAGAATATAACTGCAGAAATAGCCTCATCACAAAGCAGCGCACAAGGTAGCAGCAGCGCACAAGGTAGCAGCAGCGCACAAGGTAGCAGCAGCGCGGAAGATATCAGCAAAGCTGCAGAAGAAGCTGCAGAACAAGTTGGAGACATATTAAATGAACGTGCTCAACAAATGGGCAACGACCAAAATGCAGGTCGAAGACGGCGTCGAAAATATAAAAGAACACGTAAGAATAAAAGTAATAACCGTAAAAGTAAACAACGTAAACCGAAACATCCTAAGACTAAACGTCGAAAAACTCAACACAAAAAACGTAAAGTATCAATAAAAAAACACAGATGAAATTACATACCAAATGAACTGAAATCAGACAATACAGCGCGTGGCATTACATTATCATCATTTGCTCTATAATTAGGAACTTTTTTACATTCAAAGGACGGTTCAGGACAACGTGCACACGGAGGACATGGAGGTGGTGGTTCTGGTTTTGGACAACTTGCGTTGGACGGACACGCAGGACATACCGGCGGAACTACTTGTGATTTTAAAATGTACAAATCACTATTATCACCTAGAGAAGCACTACTATTACTTTTAGCGCTATCATACCCGTTATAATTAGAACTAGAACTAGAACCAGATCCAGAACTAGAACCAGAACCATTATTTTTGTTATATGTATAAACGGTATCTCCTGCTGGACCTGTATATGAATTAACGTTTCCGGTAGTATTAATGTTGCTAGTCATTCCTTCGAATGCATTTACGTTGGCAACACTGTTGATACCGCTAACCATTCTCTCGAACGGATTGACATTAGCAACACTATTGATACCTGTAACCATAGGTTCATACATATCTACGTTGGCGACATTATTGATAGTACTTGTCAAGCCTTGACAAGTAGTTCCACAATTTAATACGCTACATAGTAATAATGCACCAATTAATAATAGAAATAAATGTATAGCACGTAGTTTCATTATAATGTATGTAAGGAAAAAAAGATAATATTATTATTTGTTAAATTGATTAATAATTAATATATAAATAAAGATAACATACATCCATGTCTACTAAAACAATATTAAATACACGTTACGATGACGATAACTTGAACGAAATAGGTGTAGATGAAGCAGGAAGAGGTCCTATGATAGGGCGTGTATACGCTGCAGCCGTAATATTGCCACCGAGTGATGAATTTAATCATTCAGACATGAAAGACTCTAAAAGATTTCATTCGGAAAAAAAATTAAGGTTAATGTCTGAATATATAAAAGCAAATGCAGTAGGATGGGGAATAGGATACGCTACAGAACAAGAAATAGACACACATAATATTCGTAAGGCTACCTATATAGCGATGCATCGTGCGATTAAAAGTGTAATCGATACACTAAAACTGGAATGTAATAATATACATCTTATTATAGACGGCAACGATTTCATACCATATATGATATTTGAGGACAATTGTTTGCTACATGTAAAACACACTACTATCGAACAAGGGGATAATAAACTCACTTCTATTGCAGCGGCTTCTATACTAGCCAAAGTGGCTAGAGATGAATACATATCAAACTTATGTGATTCTGAACCAGAACTACAAGAAAAATACGGTCTTCTTAATAACAAAGGATATGGAACCAAGAAACACCTGGATGGTATACGAGAATACGGAATATCAAAATATCATCGTAAAACATTTGGATTATGTAAAAACTATACCAAGTAAATAAATATAAAAAATTAATATATAATAATAAATGGATAATTATGATATGTTAGACGAATACGAATATTTTTTTGGGATGAAATCAAGTGAGGTGGATGTGTGGGATATATGCGACAAATCGTTTCTCATTCTAAAATAAAATTGTGTAATCGGACAATATATGGAATATGATTGGTTTAACAAACCAGTATTTGATACTCCAAATAGTTCATATGAATGTATTGTATTAAAAATCAATAAAAATACAAATCGTAAAAATGAAATTGTAAGACAATTAAAATATCAAGGCGTTCATCATTCAAATATACCTGAGGTATATTTATACGGATTCATCTCCTCCCCAAGTATAATGAACGCCAAAGAAAAAATAAAAAACACAATAATAGATACACAAAATGACTACGTTTCTGTCCCTGTATATGCTGACATAACACCTAAAACCCCCAGATATGAATTTATAATTACCTTACAAGGACACAGTAACCATAAATATATAAGAGATATAACATATTATTTAACTTTACCACTATTCAAAACATGTATTTAATAAATATATAAAATTGATACGATTTTATATATTTGTATAGATAACACAGCTAGTAATATAATATGAAAACTATCGTATTCGACACCGAAACAACCGGTCTCCCAGAGAAATTTAATACACCTATTACAGAAACAGACAAATGGCCGTATATCGTGCAACTTAGCTGGATTTTGTACGATACAACTACACACGAAGTAATTAACATTCAAGACCATATCATAAAATGTCCCATAGACATTCCATTAGAAAGTAGTAAAATTCATGGTATAACAAATTCGTATGCTAAGCGAAAAGGGATACCGTTGCAAGAAGCGATGGACTTATTTGATATTGATGTGCAAAAAGCAGATTTAATGGTTGCTCATAACATTTCATTCGACAAACGCGTGTATATGGTGGAAGCTATTAGAAATACACGTCCACACTATTTTACAAATGGAAACGGTCACAGTGAAAAACCAGAATACTGTACTATGAAAGAAACAAAAATATTTTGTAATATTGAAAAAACGAGTACGTATTGGGGAAAATACATTAAATACCCTAGTTTATTAGAACTGCACGAAAAAATATTTGGAGTGATTGCAAATGGTGCACACAATTCTATGGTAGACGTCCTTATTTGTTTAAGGTGTTATATATCGTATACCCAAAACATAGATATTCTTAAACATAATAAAACTCTCTCTAAAATATATCAATTAAACTGCGAACACTAGGAAGAACACATTTCACACACCGGTTCTTCTGGTTGCAAATCCGGATTAATTGTAAATTGTTGTGGCTGGTGTCGAGGTTTACGACGTAGATAATATATGCCGGTTTTAAGACCTTTGTCCCAAGAGAAGAAATGCATTGATGTTAACATTTTATAATTTGGTTCTTCACACCATAAATTTAAACTTTGAGATTGACAAATAAAAGCTCCACGGTCGGCTGCCATTTCAATCAGTTCACGCATAGGTATTTCCCATACAATTAAATATCTTTTTTTTATTTCTGGGTCAAGTCCTACGATATGTTGTACGCTACCTTTGTTTGCAATAATACTGTTTTTAATTTCATCAGACCACAATCCCGCATCAGCGAGTTCTTTCATAAGATGTTTATTCACCAAGACAAACTCTCCTGCAAGCGTTCTTCGAGAATAAATATTACTGGTAAATGGTTCAAAACACTCGTTATTGCCTAAAATTTGTGAGGTAGATGCGGTGGGCATAGGTGCAACCAACAAAGAGTTTCGAATACCCATTTGCATTACTTTTTGACGTAGTGTTTCCCAATCGTACCGTTCTGATGGGTTTACACCCCACAAATCAAATTGAAATTTCCCTTGAGACAACGGAGAGCCTGCAAAACTGGAATACGCACCAGGACATCCACCATCTTGACATTGTTTAATTTCTGCAAAAATAGGTGTATGCTTTTCCAAAATGGATGAAAAAGTATTATCTGCATAACTTCTAGATACATCAAGTACTTGTGGTGTTGGATTTGTAAATATATTATTTTTTTCGTGTAAACGTGTAATTTCACGCATATCTTCTGTACGCGCGATAGAAAGTTCCAGAGAGGTTTCTATAGCAGCGTGATATATAGTTTCAAAAATCATTTTATTAATTTTTTTTGCTTCATCACAGCAAAATGAAAGTTTCATTATAGCAAATACGTCAGCTAGTCCTTGTACACCGATTCCAATAGGTCGATGTAAGAGATTGCTGCGTCTTGTTTTTTCTGTTGGATAATAATTGATGTCGATCACCTTATTTAAATTATAGGTTACTACTTTAGTCACTTCGTGCAGTTTTTCATAATCAAACTCTTTGTTTTCATTCACAAACATAGGCAATCCAATACTAGCAAGATTACAAACTGCTGTTTGATTTTTATCACTATATTCTATAATTTCAGTACAAAGATTAGAAGATTTAATGACACCTAAATTTTGCTGATTGCTCTTTGCATTCGCAGCATCTTTGTAACACAAATAAGGTGTTCCCGTTTCCATTTGACTATCTAAAATCTTAAACCACAAATCGCGTGCTTTCATCTTTGTAAGATATTTCCCTTCTTGAATATATTGATTGTATTTTAGCTTGAACCCTTCACCGTAACAATCAGCCAATCCCTTACATACATCGGGACACATTAAATACCAGTCTAAATTATTTTTTACAGCTTCCATAAAAGCATCTGGCACCCACAACCCATAAAACAAATCCCGTGCTCTCATCGCTTCGTCGCCGTGATTTTTTTTAAGGTCGAGCCATTCTATAATATCTCCATGCCATGGCTCTAGATATATTGCAAAACTGCCATTTCGCTTACCTCCCTGGTCTACAAAACGTGCTGTAGAATTATATACTTGCAACATAGGAGTAAGTCCGTTAGACAAACCATTTGTACCACGTATGTAGCTACCAGTTGCTCTAATATTATGTACGTGAAGACCAATTCCTCCCGCCCATTTGCTTATTTGGGCGCATTCTTTTAATGTATTAAAAATGCCGTCAATATTGTCTTCTTCCATAGCAACGAGATAACAAGAGCTCAATTGTGGTCTACGCGTCCCGGCATTAAATAGCGTAGGTGTAGCGTGAATAAAATACTTTTGAGACATTAGTGTATATGTTTCCATCACTCTTTTCATATCTTTTTTATGAATTCCTAATGCTACACGCAACCACATATGTTGTGGTCGTTCAATCACATTGTTGTCAATTTTAATCATGTATGCTCGTTCTAATGTTTTAAATCCAAAATAATCAATAAGATAATCACGACTGTAATCTAGAATAGACTGCAAATATGTATGGTTGTCTTCAACAATAGACATTAGTTCATCGCTAATTAATGGTGATGAATTTCCCATAGCATCTTGAAAACGATGAAGACTCCGCATCGTCGCCAAAAAACATGGGTTTGTATTTTTGTGATGATTAGAAACAACAATTCTAGAAGCTAAAGCACCATAGTCTTGTTTGTGGGTGCTCATAGAAGCACATTGAGCGGCCACCATTTCATCGATAGTTGTAGTCTTGATATTTGGTACCAACTGGTCAATAATTTTCATCACTAGTTGCGCGTATCCAATTTGAAGTTTAGGTTCAATATTCACGCTTAGATTTTTTACCCTTGTTAAAATTTTATCAAAAGACATTTCTTGTGTAATTCCGTTACGCTTAGTGACTTTCAATTGTTCTTCATTCATTCTATTCTATTAATACTAGACCAATATTTAAATCATTGCTGTTGTAATAATAAATATATACATAATATATATTATGAAACAAAAATCAATAAATAATATCTTGTATATCGCGTTTTTACTTATAGTGTTATATGTATCTATTATAATACAGTTTAATTACAAAGAAAACTTAACAAGCGGTAACTATCCTAATTCCGTTACTAAACCGTTGTTAGATGGTGTATATAAAGTTAAAAAAAATCCGGGTTATGACAATAGTGGTTCCCAAGATATATATAAAAATTACCCAACATTTGATTCTAAACATTGTGGAACAAATAATATACGATATTGGAGAAGACCTACGAATGGTCAATGTACCCCCGCAGGCATGTGTATGGGTTTGTATGATGTTACAGAACCGAATATACCTCCACCGCCTTTACCACCAAAAGGAACAAAACGCGTAAATTATTTTGTGTCAACAGATTAATTAACATTAATATCTATTAAACAAATTTGTTGCGTGGGTTCAGGTGTTGATATATTACGTGATCTTTTTTTAGGAGCACGATGTTCGTATCCATCTTTTCTCTCTTTAATCACAGTATCCCACAATTCCTTCATTATAGGTTTTGCTGCGTTTAACCATTTTTTATTTTTAACAACAAGCACAACACTAACTTCGTCTAATTTCCAGTAAATATGTTTTAACCATGTATCTTGTTGATGTTTATGCATCATATCTTCATTCCATCGCACAAACGCTGTTTCTGTTATGTTTAATGGTGCGTATTCGTATAATGGCTGTCCGTCATTGTCTATATATAAGGTTATAATTCCTTTTTGTTTACGGTCTGCACTAAGTGAAAAGCTATCACCATCTTGTATAAACTGTTCTTTGTCTTCGTATTCTTTAAACCTAGTTTCAAGGAAGTCGCATTCGTTTAAATTGCATACGTCTAATTGTATTTGCATTTGTATCCAATATTCTTCTTTCGGTATACCAGTAATATCTCGATTTACTATATTTTTAACTTCTACCATCCTACCGTATCTGTCTGAAGTATCTTGTGTATTTATACCATCTGGGGAAGCAGCAACATAAGGTATATCGGGATGTGGAATACAACCAAAATCACTTACCGTTGTATCATAGGTTACCTGATACCACATCAAAGAGACTTCTTCATATTTTTGTCCCCAGTGAAGAGGCGAGTCTAAATTTACTCTAGAATATTTACTTGTATCTAACGGTAAACATTTAGAATAAATAAGCTGATTGCGACTACCGTTTGATGAAAAGGCTTTCCATATACTACTTGCAGTCAAGTAATTGTGGCGAAACTGGTACCATTCTTCTGTACGTTGTGTTGGTTGTGGAATATTAGATAAATAATTGATTTTCTCTCTAATCTTTTCAACAACTGTTTTTTTTTGGATAGTGGTTGTTCTATAAGATCTTTTGGGACATATATATATAAAATATGTATCTAATGCTTCTAGCACTAATTCTTGTATATCGTTTGAAACGTCGTAACTAAATGCATTTGTAACAAGCAACGTGGATTGTTCAATAATAGTATTGTATAATTTCTGATGAAAGTTAGGATTGCTGAAGATAATAGCATCATCAGATATGTTAGTTTCGATGAGTTGTCCGATCATATCAAGTATATCGTATTTATCCGTTTCATTTAACGTCATTATAGATGTCATATTATGTGTATAACATCTATTATTTTTAAACTTCAATTTAACATTCAATATCTGTTTTTACATTACGTGCTTTTCTAGTGAGATTACCAGAATTTAGAGATGTAATTGTTGATTTTTGTTTATCACATCGTTTCAAAGTGAAACGATTATTGGATTTATTATATATTAAACATGGAATCGCGTCTATTTCACCTGTAATTTTATTATATTTGACTTCTCTAACTTTTTCTAAGCGATTACGGTCCAAACATACAAATAAGTATTGTTTAAGTGCTTCGACATCTTTACAATTGTTACTTTCTGATTCACAGTATTTTTTAGCAAAAGCTTCCAATTTATCGATTTTGTCACTCCTGTCTAGTCTAGGCCAAGAGAGATTTTTATTTTGTTTCATTTCCTCATCCAATAATCTATCAATATTAGCGGTATCAGTATCTCCATTCGTACTCAATTGAGTATCCTTACCATTCATCAACATCGTTTTATACTGGATATTTTTTAAATATTGGCATCCATCATCATTAAGAGAATTGTGTGTCATATTATACATATATAAAATATTAAGTTTAACCTATTTACACATAAATAGTTTTTAAATCAAAAAATATATGATTTTAACATAACAACCATGAGCAATAAAAAAATGTTCATCATAGGTAAAAAAAATACAGACAGTTTTATTGTAGAAAAAGAGAAAAGAATACGAATAGATGCGGTAGATACAGAACTAACTGCAGATGAAACCATATTTCTTTTGAAGAACTTTTATGCAGATGCTACACTAACCTATCACGATGTGTGTAAAAAAGCTTTAGAACAAAAAGTTGCAGGTTACAAAAACCAAGACATTCGAAAAAACGTCTATGATAAAGAAAAGTTGGTTAACATAAAAGATGTTATTTCGAAATTGATATCATGTTCATTAAAATGTTTGTATTGCGATAAACACGTAAAGGTGTTGTATCGTATGGTACGCGACCCGTTGCAATGGACCTTAGATAGAATTGATAACGATTTAACTCACGATGTATCCAATACAGTTATATCTTGTCTTAGTTGTAATTTAAAAAGACGCACTACTAACAAAGATAAGTTTATTTTTTCTCAAAATATAAAAATTGTTAAGGCAGACTAAGCAAATAATTTGCTTGTATATAGTTAATGAACTCATTTGTATGGCGTTCGGGAGAACCACCAGAAAGAAGTTACCATAAAAAACCTACAGAACTAGCTTTAGAAGAATCTTCTGATGTTAATAAGAAAGCACTAGAAACATCTGGATTATCAAAATCAGAATTAGATTTGTATATTGCAGATATGGTTCAGGAAAGTAATCGTAGAGAGAAAATGAATGACAAGTTAAACGACAGATATATGGTACAACAAACCTCGCAAAATCCTTTTTTGACCGAGGACAGCTACTTGAACGATTTACAGATACAAGAACAATTTCTTAGACCGAAATCTTCCCATACTGAAATAAAAGAAACATAGATAAGTATTTAAACCCACGTTTTTATGATAATTAAATGAATGCTAGTCAAACACAAAATAGTTTGCTATTGAAGAATTTAATGAATTTCTACAATAAAGATGATAATTTACATCAAATGCTAACTATTATAAATGGTGATTCTTCTATCTCTCTTAGAATAGTAGATTGGTTTGTTACAAATTATTCCAAACAGTATTACATCACTTATACAACCGAAACAGATGCACGGTTCAAAGTGTATGTGGATTATAAATTAAAACTGCGTGCATATTCAAAAAAAAGGTTTGATCCTTTTTGTCGATGGGACCGTATCAGTGTTCCATATAATGGCGGACAATACATTCAAACTACTATAGGGCAACTAAATTTTTTTAAATGGGCTTTTGAAAATAACGTGATTAATTATATTACAAAGCATTATGCGGATATTGAAACAGATATGAATTCTAGAAATAGTACCTCCAAACGGATCAAGCCTGTTGTTTCTTCCACAAAAACTAGAAAGAAGAGAGAAGAGTTATCGGTTTCCGCTACAAAATCTATACATAGAGAAGAAGTTAAAATTGTAGTTCAATTCAATTAATATATTATTGGTTAGTATTTAAATAATATATTAATTTAAAAATATATGGGAAATGTATTGCCTTCTATAAAAAAAATAAATTTTGAAGATATGCAATATTTCATCAAAGAACATGAAATTATCATAATCAATACATTAGATATATCTCTCCAATCGTGTCTGATAGATAATACTATATCTGCTCACGAAGAAACCGTCATATTAAATAACATCTTAAAAAAAGATACTAACGCAACCATTATCGTGTATGGCATGAATGCTTGTGATGAAAAAATCGTTTTAAAATACAATCAGTTGATTAAATTGGGATTTTTAAATGTGTTAATATATCCAGGAGGATTATTTGAGTGGCTATTGTTGCAAGACATTTACGGAGAAGAATCCTTCCCAACTACCGCAAAAGAACACGATATTCTCAGATATAAGGGTGTATGTATATCAAAAAAAAATATGGCTTTGTAGAATATATATGAAATAATATATTCAAATTACTTTAATTTACTATTGAAAGATACTCGTCGATTTGTTTTTTCCATTTATTAAACGTTTCGGGTTGCTCGGAAATATCAATATTTCCATCAATAACACAGACCTTATCTTTTGAAATATTTTTAATCCAATCCTCGTGGTATTTGTGACACTTCTGCATGTATTCAAACGGAATGATTTCACCTTTCCTAGACCTTTTCTCGACACGGTGATGTGCTATTTCAGGCGAGGTTTTAATATAAATAACTTTCTCTTCTGGAAACTGTGTTTTAAACTCATCAAACCATTTCAGATATATTTGATATTCTACGTCAATTATTTTACCATCATCGTACAACATCTTTGCAAATATATGTCTGTCTGTATCTAAACTTCGTTCTGAGATGATAATATCGTAACCTTGTTCTACTGTACGTTTTAGCAGAGCAAGACGTGATATATAGGCCATCATTTGAAATCCAAAGGCGTACCGCTGCTGGTCCCCATAAAACAATTCCAGCATAGTGGTTCCGTTGCAGTCCTTTACTGTATTCCAATCGTCTACGGGTTCTTGAAGAAAGCAAATTTTTTTATCACCATTTTCATTATATTTCGAACACAGATATTCCACTAGTGTGGATTTTCCACCCCCAATATTGCCTTGAACTGTTGCGAGAATAGGCATATTACTATGATAATGTATATTATTAGTATAGACATTATCATATCAATTTTTTGTATTATACAAATACCAATATAATTTTGTATATATAAATATATGAATAGCAAAAAAATGTTCTATATTACATTAGTGATATCAATTGTGGTTCAATTGATCACAGGTGCAATTGAATTAGGTACCCTTTTTGTGAAAGTACCTAGTGGGTTCAACTTAATAAGACAATTATTGTTTTTAGAAGTATTAGTTCAAATAGTAGAAGGAGCGTTTTATTTTTGGTTAGCATATAATGTGAATAATGTAGCTAATATTACTCCCAAAAGATATTTAGATTGGGTCATAACTACCCCTACTATGTTGGTTACGTTAATGCTTTATATGATATATATAAATAATAGTGATGAAAAAACACCTCTTAAACCAGAGGAATTAGAATTTTTTCGACTCATAAATGATAATTCAAATGTAATAATACCAGTATTACTATTGAACTGGTGTATGTTATTGTTTGGGTATTTGGGCGAAATGAAGATAATGCCGGTATTATCTGGAGTAGCTATTGGATTTATACCATTTTTACTCTTTTTTTATATGATTTATAAAAATTATTATAGTGTAAATAGTGCTTCGCTATTTTGGTATTTCTTCTTTTTCTGGTCTCTCTACGGGTTTGTCGCAGTATTACCATACTATCTGAAGAACTCCTTATACAATATACTTGACTTATTTGCAAAGAATTTTTTCGGTATATTCATGAGTTATATTATACTTACCGGAAAGTATTAATAGATGATTTAATTAAAAAGTTGAAACAAACATTACAAAGACATTTAATACACACCCTATAAGTATTCATAATGGACTTACAACAACGCAAACTAACGCGCGACGAATGGAACAGCATCGAAAAACCTATCTCGTCTGATGAGCTACGAGTAGTTCAACTAATCAAAGATGGGTATTCCAACGTTCTATTAAAACGCAATTCTACTATGAGTATACTTCTATTGTTAAAAGTTCCTAGTAATGTTGAAATAGATAATTTTATATTTACGCATTATATTCAAAAAGAACTCATCACTATATTAGACATTTCTATTAAAAACGCATTTGACTATACTGTTGTTGTCGAAGGAAAAACCCGTATAAGGTCAAGTGATCGCATACGGTTTGGAAACATGGACGCTCAGTTACAAGAAACAAAAGCAAAATTGTTTGAATTTATATTATTAGATATTTTAAAAACAACGTTGAAATCTAGAGAGAAAAAGCAAGAGAATTGGGTGAATGGATTGTATACGTTGCATAATTTATTAAAATACAATATCACTACGTGCAACACTATTTTGTATAAAAAACTGATTGAAATATCTAGTATTCTTATACAAGAATGCAATATAAGAGATATATTATACCGCTCCAAAGAGATTATTGAAGAAAACCCTTATTTATTAAAATATGCAGATGAACAATTATACAACCATCAAAAAAAATTGTTTACACAATTTAAACAATCCGAAGGGCGACCACAACTAGTTTTATATATTGCTCCTACCGGTACCGGTAAAACCCTTACACCACTTGGTCTCGCACAACATTTTAAAGTCATATTTGTCTGCGCGGCAAGGCACGTAGGATTATCATTAGCAAACTATGCGATTAGTTCTGGAAACAAAGTGGCCTTTGCGTTTGGCTGTAATGATGCACAGGATATTCGGCTGCATTACGCAGCAGCAAAAGATTATACAAAAGACTGGCGAAGTGGCGTTATACGAAAAGTAGACAATTCTGTAGGAGAATGTGTTGAAATACTTATTTGTGATATTCAATCCTATTTGCCTGCGATGCATTATATGTGCGCATTTAATTCTAGTGAGAATATTGTCACATATTGGGACGAACCAACCATAACATTAGATTATCCCGACCATCCTTGTCATGAGATTATTCATAACATATGGAGTAAAAATATTATACCGAATGTAGTGTTATCGTCTGCTACCTTACCACAACAAGATGAATTGACACAGACCATTCAAGATTTCAATTCACGATTTGATAATGCAGAAGTAACCTCTATCATTAGTTATGATTGTAAAAAAACGATACCATTAATAAATAAAGATGGATTTGTCGAAATGCCACATTATCTGTATGAAGAGTACCATAAAGTAAAAGAATGTGCGGATTACTGTTTGAAAAATCCGACGTTACTGCGGTATATTGATTTGGATGGTTGTGTAGAATTAATCAAAATAGTAAATGAAGAGTTTGCACATGCAATATTACACGAGACTTTCTGTCTATGTGAGCGGTTTGAATCGTTGGATGAAATCAATATGTTTGCAGTAAAAAACTATTATTTACAGCTTATTAAAAACATTTCGCCAGATGTGTGGAATGAAATTAGGTCTAAGCTGATGCAACATAGAGTAAAAAAACATATTTCTAATATTTTAATAACGACTAATGACGCGAATACACTTACGGATGGACCCACAATATTCTTAGCGAATAATGTGAATAAAATAGGATTGTTTTGTTTGCAGCGAGCAAATATTCCTGAAAGTGTAATTAGCGGTATACATAAGAAAATTCACTTTAATTCTATAGTAACAAGTAAGATTGCTATCAAAGAAAAAACCTTAGATGATTTAACCGCGAAAGACCAAGAATCAGGAAATGACAAAAAATTATCGGATAGTAATCGTGGAACACCGGAAGTTAAAAATCTGCGCAAAGAAATTAAAGAGTTACACAAATGCATTTTATCCGTTTCTCTTCCAGAGAAATACATTCCTAATATGGGGGAACATCTCAATTTGTATACTGCTGATTGTAAATATCGTGAAAGGGTATTTAAACCAAGTATCACAGAAGATGATGTAGAGTGCATTATGTTAATAGATGACGTGGAAGATACCTGGAAGTTGTTGTTGTTAATGGGTATTGGAGTATTTGCTTTGCATAAAAGTGTACGTTATATGGAAATTATGAAACAGCTTGCAAAAGAACAAAAATTATATTTAATCATCGCATCCACAGATTTCATTTATGGTACAAATTATCAATTTTGTCACGGCTACATATCTACAGACTTAGAAGACATCAGTCAAGAAAAAACGATACAAGCGATGGGTCGGGTTGGAAGAAATAAATTACAACAGGATTATTCTGTAAGATTCAGAAACGATTCTATTATTTACAAACTATTTCAACATAATGCACACAAACCCGAGGTAGCTAACATGGCACGATTGTTTAATTCATGAATAGTTTAAATACTAATATAATATTTACATCTGGAAATACACAATATTTTTTGTTTATTTCCACCATATATTTATAATATATTTATAATATATTTATATTGTATTATAAAATGCAGTCAGACTATTTGCTATTCAATTTCAATTCATTATCACATCTAACACTTGGATTAAGTCTTGTATATATTAATATATTTCATGATGCGATAATGGTGGCTTATGGACTAGGACATTTGGCGATTTCAGTCGCTCAATATTTTGTTAAATATAATGATATGAATTATAAATATATATCTTCTGCATTTGGGTCTACAGGGCATTCTTTATTATTTCTTTACGTGTTGTTTACAATTATAATTAAAAACAAAAAAATAAATTACATTTAATGTATTTTTTTGTCAACCATTAATGATTTATATGTTTGTCTTTTTATTATTTTAAAATGTATTTTACAGTAGATAACATAAGTAAGTACGGAATGTTTTTGGTTGGGTTAGTGTATATAGATTTAATATTATTTATAAACATAAATAAAAGTGAATAAACAGTTTACGTGTTATATTGTATATTGTATATTGTATGTTGAAACGTGTTTTACAACTCTTTCATACGCGTCCAAAACAATTAGGTCGTTGGGGTATAGTATATTCCAGTGATGATTTACAAAAAAGGATAGACTTAGCAAATATAGACAATTGCGGACCGTGTAAACATAGTGATATTCCGATTGAAAATAAATATAAAATACAATCAGGACATTTTGATATTAAAAAGTCTTCTAACAATTCTATAAAAGATATATCTATAAAAGATATAAATGCATAATATAAATACATAAAACTTATTTACGATTTATATGATTTCTGTGAATACATGTGAATTTATCCCATTCATTAAATGATTTATCTGGATTAGGTCGACGTTTTAAATGTTAAAAAATGTAAAATAATAAATAGTAAATATATAATGAAAAAAAGAAAAACTATAAAAAAAATAAGATATCGTAAAAAAGAAAAAAGAAAAACCAGAAAGACAAAAAAACATCGTCGTGTCGTTCGTGTTGGCGGATCTAAAATGATGCAAAATGGAAATATTCAAGACATAGATGAAACCTATGACGGGTTACCGTTTTTTAGAAAAGTGTTTTTTTATCCGGATAAAAACCCAGATATGGTTGTCGATTTATCAGATGCAGCTATCAACGAACAATCAATTGTTAAACTACTTATGGAACATCCACACCCCAATATTGCAACATATTATGATGTGAATGAAACTTACGTGGATATGGAAATGTTGAATACAGATTATGATGAATTTGATAAAAAAGAAGCAATAAACGCGATGAAAAAGGTAAAAACATTTTTACAAAGTTTAGGTATTATCTACATGGACTGGAAAATAGATAATGTTGGTAGAGGTAAAGATGGTAATTACAAATTGTTTGATTTTGATGGTTCAGGAATAATAGATATCAACACCAAATTATGGGTAAATACACCTGTTGATATTTTTGTTTTTAGAGAGGCAAAGAAATTGAAAATAAAAGACCCTATAGAGATGGATGATTGGGCATTTAATAAATATCTGCTGCATTAATACTATATCTAAAGTAATGATAATGTATATAAACAATTATTATATGTATATTGTATATATATGCAGATTTTCGTGAAAACACTTACAGGGAAAACTATCACATTAGATGTCGAACCAAGCGACACGATTGAAAATATTAAACAAAAGATACAAGAAAAAGAAGGCATTCCACCTGACCAACAGAGACTCATCTTTGCGGGTAAGCAGTTAGAGGACAATCGAACACTCAGCGATTATAACGTGCAAAAAGAATCTACTTTGCATTTGGTATTACGTCTTCGTGGAGGTGCTTGTAATTAAGTTTTCACAATAAAATCGAAACATTTATGTAATCTGTTATCACTATGCATACAATATCTATAATGTATAGTGATAACAAACCGGTTCAATTGGGATTATGTTGCATCAATACAAAATTGCGAGCACAGAAACCACCAGTATTTGCTTCACGCAAGATGATTATTCGTTCGATAGAAGAAAAAGGTATGGATGTTCTTAAAGGTAAAATAATTCAAAATCTTAAAGATGTCCTTACAATGATGGATTGGAATGAACGAAACGGTATCAAGGTATTTCGACTTAGCAGTGAATTGTTTCCACACAAGTCTAATCCAAAGGTTCAAGAATATACATTTGAATTTGCAAAACCGTTGCTTGTAGAAATTGGAAAGAAAGCAAAAATGTATAATCAACGTATTACTTTTCATCCCGGACAATATAATGTAATTGGAACCCCTGACCCAACCAGTTTTATACACACCCAAAATGATTTAAAATATCACGCAGATGTAGTGGACCTGTGTGATATAGATGCGTTGAGTCCTGTAATTGTTGTTCATGGTGGTGGAGTGTACGGCGACAAAAAAAAATACAATTAAACGATGGTGTGAACAATATTATAAATTAGATGAACGTATTAGAAAATATCTTGTCCTTGAGAACTGTGAAAAAAGCTTCTCTATAGAAGACTGTTTACATATATCTAATATAGTCAATATTCCTGTAGTCTTTGATACACATCATTATGCGTGTTATTGCAAATTACATCCATCTGAGGTATTTAAACCCGCAAAAGAATATATTCCAGCCATTTTAGAAACGTGGAAACGGCGTAATATAAAACCAAAGTTTCACGTAAGCGAACAGGGCTCAGGACGTACAGGACACCATAGTGATTTTATTGAAACAATACCAGATTATTTATTAGAGATTCCACATATATACGGACAACATATCGATATCATGATTGAAGCAAAAATGAAAGAACAAGCAATTGAAAAATTATACATAAAGTACCCTGAATTGAATTGTTTAGTTAAATTAGTGATGCCTTTTTGTAGTACACAACCCACCGCAGAATGGGTCGAAAAAAAATGTAAAACGTGTGTGTGTTGCAATAACACAACAAAAAAGAAAAAACTCAAAATTGTTAGCTTTTGTTAATTATATAATAATCAGCCTCTAATGACTATAATAATGCCGTATAATTTTGAGTTTTCAACTTATTAGTTTCCTTTTCGTTTTCTTTTAACTTATCACTAGTTTCCATATCAAATTCTTTTTGACTTGTCAAAGATTCTTTCCCTATAAACCTTTGCATGTAAGCTTTATAATTATTGTAATTTACATACATAGGATTTAAAAATCGTGTTAACCATATTCCTATAAATAAAAACAGAAGTGACAAAGAGTAGTATCCTTTACACGTTATTAAAGTGTATATAATAAACAAAAAAGTCAATAAAAATAAAAATTGTGTTGTAACAAATAATAATTCTATTATACGTTTTGCTCTTAACCCTTTATTAAAGTCCCTATGCATGAATTGAAAAAATACAAGTCCCTCATTATTAACAGGTTCAAAATAGTATTCATATAAAGGCATATCTGTGAGTGATGGTATTAATATGTCTATTATTTTTTGAGGCCAAATATACAATATAGGAACTTTTGTATAACATTTGTACACATAAAACGGTTTAAAAGTTATTGCGGGTTCCAAAGTTTCATCCCAAAAATGACGGTCTATGACATTATATATATTTTTGGATAAAGCAGGACAATCTGCTCCTATAAGGTACATCCCACCTCTAGCGGGACGAAGTCCTACTTCAATAATTTTATCTTTTCTATATTGAATATTGACAAAACCTGTATGTCCGTTAATATGGTCTCTCGTCCATTGTTCTATAGATGGGAACGGTTGTGTATCAGGACTTATAAATTTATATACATCTGTAAATCCATTTTGTTCGTCTGAATATACATACGTAATTTGCCAAACGATTCTACCATTTAACAATAAAAAATCAGTCATACCTTCGGTTCCGTTGATAAACTCAGACCACATCATATCTGGATAATCTAGATATTTAGATAATTCTGAATAAGAGACAATTTTGTAACAATTTTTAGATGCTGCACTCAAATGCCCCCATCGTGGTTTAATAAAAATTGGGTATTTAATATTGTCTTCTTTACCTTTTAATTCTTCTAATCTACCACATTTTAAGTGCTGTGTTTTTGCAATCCATAGTTTATCATAAACGTGTCTGTTTTCTGGAAATCTTCTATATGCTGCGTGATCACCTGTTACTGTAGAACTACTTATATGATGGTTATACGGGTCTAGATATGGATTTCTATAACCCATTTTAGTGCACCATTTTTCTTCATACTTCAAAATATCTTTTATATTCATTAATTACAATGATAGAAGAAAAATAAATTATGAAATACAATAACATTACGGAACTATCTTGTATTTAGTTATAAATGTGCTTTTATCAATAATAGAAATTCGTGAACGCGAATCATCGTGACTATGAGTAAAAATTAAGTTATCTTTCTCTACAATTACGCCTTGAGAAATATCAGCAGATTTATTTAAAAGTTTGAATGGGTAACTATACCATTTACAATTGTAACTATTATCTAAAACTACAATACAATTAAAAGAATAGTTCACCGGATTATCATTAGGATTTACATAGCGCACAACAAACCATATTTCATCGTTGTATCTAAATCCTGGACCGCTACCAGTTGCCAAATGAAAAAAAGTAGGCATAGTTTTTTCGATATTCTTTACAAGTTTAAAGTTATTGTTTGATTTTTTAACCATTTTACAAGTCGATAATGGAAACCATTTATATATATATTCGTTCGTATCCGGTATGAAAGATATATCTTTCATGATTTCTTCTGTATATTGTATTGGGTTTGCGTTCAATACAGTATCGCATATGTTGTATTTACCATAACACAACTCAAACGTATTATCTAGGTTCTTCATATTTCCAGTAAATAATATTTGTTCCCCTTTTTTAGTTAATATAATATTTTCAATACCATTTTTTGGATGTTTGTTATTATCGAAAAAAGTGAATTTTTGTATGTTGAATTGTTTATCCAGCGTTAAACATTTGTTATATGTATGAGTATTGGTATTGCTCTCTTCTCTAGAATGGATTAAACTCATATTTACTATATACCCATTTTTATATTGTATAATAGATGGATTACCTCCATAAAGTAGTGTATTTTTTCCGTTTATCTCAAAGGTATGAGAACAACTAATATCTATATACTGGATTTCATCTAATATAGGAACATATACATTATAATTCCCTAATAGTTTATCTAGGTTGTATTTAGGATTTTTAAATAAACTTTCAAAACATTTGTATACATTTTCGGTATTTTTACAATAACAAGCCATCAATGTATAAAGATAATCTAACTTGTGACCGTACATATCGCCTTCTATAAACAATATATCTGTCGGTATAGTAATATTTTTTGCCAAATCGTAGTATATTTTTGCAATTTGATATTTACGTTCATATACATAGTGTTCAATAATGTGAAATAAAGGTTCTATACGTGTCGGACGATAGTTCCAAGCTTCTATCATACAATATACAAAAGCTGCATTATCTTTCTTACGTTTATAGCATATTCCTATATTATACATGCTATTATGTATTTCTTCTTCCCATCCACCAAGTTTAATACGTTCTGTATAATATTCAATTGCTTTGTCTAACTGTGAGGTATCTCTATAACTATTTGCAAGATAAAACATATATCTTGCGTTGGTAGGTTCTTGTTTTAATCCTTCTGATAAAAGCTGGATATCTCGTAGAAATTTATTTTCTTTGCAGCCACCGTCATTTATATCATAAATATTAAGGGTATTGAGTGTATCTTTATTAAAATTATCGGTAGATAGGTATTCATGTGTCACGCCATAATATTTAGGATTACATTTTGTAGAAGCAATACGGACGTTATAATAAAAAAACCCGCTATTTGTATATTGTTTAATATGGTAAAAATCGGAGGTTAACGTGTCTTTACTAAAATTATTGGAAACATTTAGCATCATATCTGCATCTAAAAATATTAAATACTCCGCCATATGTATCGCTTGTTGTATTGCATAATTTCTGTTTACACAGAAATTATTAAATGGTTTTTCAACTATTTTACCTGGTTTATTATGTTTTTCAAAGAATTTTGTGATAATTTCGATAGTATTATCGTCACTACCTGTATCACAAATACAATAACAGTCTATAATATCCACCACAGATGATAATAATCTCTCTATTATATTAGATTCATTTTTCACAATCATATTTAGGCATAATGTAGGAGACATTTGTATATAACTATATTAAGTATTTATATGCAAATAACCTATTTAATATAATAATATATTATAATATGTCTTTCACCAGATTTCACGATGACCCGTGTCGCATTAAAAAGCAATTACAACAAACCACCGACCCTGGAAGATATATGTTAGATGCCCCTGGTAATGGAATTAATCCTTGTTTTATGGAAGACCCTTTCATAAGGATGCAAAAATGGGGGGCAAATTTACAGACTAATACCATTAATGTAGAAAGTGCTTTATTAGGCATTAATAATAATCTCTCTAGAGATTGTATTAGTGAACAAAATCCTTTTCCTACTAGTGAAAAAATTAAATATCCAAAATGTCAACCATTTACAGACCAGACACGATTGAGTAATCCAGCTTGGACTGCATTAGATTTAGAACAAAACAACTTTCAATTCTTGCCCTTAAACCCACAAGAAAATACGTGTGTTCCTTTTCAACATAATATGAATACACGGTTGGTGGAAAAAGACAACTTTAAAACGGTTTTACCGTGTGTGGATACAAAAACAGATAATTCTTTAATTGCAAAACCATTTGTCGGGCTATCTTCTGCTTCTACTAATTGTACGTCAACAGGAACATGTGGGAATTTGTAATTATTATATTCGCTACATCATAGATTATAATATTTAATTGATATATACAAGAAATGGCTGAATTAGCAATACCACTTATAGCTTTAGGAGGATTATATGTGATATCAAATCATGATAAAGAAGACAAAAACAATAGTAAAGAACCATTCACACAAAATGTTAATTCTAATTCTTTGTCGCAAACATATTCAAATCCACCAATAAATTATCCTGTAACGAAAAAGATCTCAAATGATAATCCTATGCGTTATAAAAATCCTAACCAAACTACTGATAAGTTTTTCAACAATTCTACGGTAAAAACTATAGAACAAAATAATCCGCAAGATAGTGTAGGCGGTTCTACTCGAACTACACTAAGTCTCACTGGGGACCCTATAAATAAAAATGATTTTAAGCATAATAATATGGTACCTTTTTTCGGCGCAAAGATAAAAGGGGCGACCGCATCAGCAGACATAGCACAAACCCAAATGGACAATATGCAAGGAGCTGGTTCTCAGCATCGTTCAAAAGTAGAACAAGCCCCATTGTTTAAGCCACAAGCAAATATGAGTTGGTCAAATGGAATGCCTAGCACTACTGATTTCATGATGTCGCGACAAATGCCCGGAACAAAAATGAATAACGTAAAACCATGGGACGAAGAGAAGGTTGCGCCTGGTTTAGGACATGGATTTACCACAACAAACAGCGGTGCGGGATATAATGTTGCAAGTGAAGATAGAAATGCTTGGTTACCCAAAACAGTAGATAATTTAAGAACATCTACCAATCCTAAAATGTCTTTTTCTTTGCAAGGACATGAAGGACCAGCAACATATTATGTAAAAGAATACGGTAATCTAGAAACACAAGGTAAAATTGAAAAAAATAGACCAGATACAGACTACAATTTAGGACCTGGTAGATGGTTTACTACTACTGGCGTGGAAAAAGGACCAACTGTGAGAAGTAAAGAGATGTTACAACATACAAATAGACCTGATTATGCTGAAACCGATTATTATGGTGCCGGTGCAAAAGAAGGACAAGCGACTTATATAAATTCTTACAATAATAATTCACACCGACAACAATTAGATGCTCCAGGAATTTCTGCTCCTAAAGGAAAAATAGGGGCTGCTACGAATGATTATGGTAACGGTTCGTATTATGCACTTTGCAACAACCGGTCTACTACTAAAAATGACCCGGAACTAGGTCCTTTACAAGGTCTTATCAAAGCTGCAACTGCACCGGTTCTGGATGTTCTTAGACCTACTCGAAAACAAAATGTGGTAGGAAGTGTACGACCATCTGGGAACGTCCAACAAACATCAGGAAGCAGTCAACCTATTTATAATCCAGCAGATCGTACAAAAACAACTATCCGTGAACAAACAGAGAATAGCTCTTACCACTTGTACGTACAAGGACAAAACGACGGAGCATATACAGTAACTAGCCAACAACCTATTCCTCAAGAAAGAGATACTACCAACGTACATAATTATGGGTCTGCATATGGAAATACTCGTGAGATGTCACAAACCTCCAACTATAATCAAAGAAACAACCCAAATAAAACTTTTTTAAATACACCTAATCAAGGAGGTATGTCGTTACTTAATTCAAATGTAAATGTATCGCTACGTTCAGATTCTAACGTTCAAAATAATCGTTCTCTTACAGGAAGTGCTTCAGTTACTATGATTCCTAGTGTAGAAACTTATGGTGACCTTAATACACCACAAACGTATAACAATTCTCAAGGATGTGATAGAATTAATCCAGACATATTATCTGCATTCAAAAATAATCCTTATACACAAAGTTTGTCTAGTTGGGCATAAAATAATAAATTACAAATAATTGAATTAAACATAATATATAGGAACTTTGTATGGCAATAGAAATTCATACCCAAATAACAAATAAATTAGATGAATTTACAAAATTAGGAAAAATACCTAATATATTATTTCATGGTCCAAATGGTTCTGGAAAACGAACTTTAGTGAATAATTTTATAAATAAATTATATAGAAATAATAAAGAACATATTCGTTCGTATGTGTTGTATACAAATTGCGCGCACGCTAAGGGTATAAAATTTGTTAGAGAAGATTTGAAATTCTTTGCAAAAACTCATATTAGTTTACATACGGGTATTGAATTTAAAACAATCATATTATCTAATGCAGACTCTCTCACGATCGACGCTCAATCTGCACTGAGAAGGTGTATCGAACAATTCAGTCATAACACACGTTTTTTTGTAATTGTGAATGATAAAGCAAAAATATTGAAACCAATACTATCTCGATTTTGTGAAATATATATACCGCATCCGCTTGTTAAAAATAAAAAAGTTCAACTATATAGTTATCATTCAGAAAAATGTTTTGGCAAAGATGCTGATATGGTACGATGTATGGCGTGGTTTAAAAAAAATATTATTAATTTAGAAAATAAAAATAGTAGTGATTTGATTGAAATGGCAGAAAGTATATATGAGCGTGGATATTCTGGAAAAGATTTACTGGTTTATATTGATATGTATGTGGATATGGATGCCTTACAAAAATCAAAGTTATTATTAACTTTTCACAAAGTTAAGAAAGATTTTAGAAACGAGAAACTATTATTGTTATTTATGTTACATTTCCTTTCTATTCGTTCTAATAATGATTTTGAAAATGTGTCTTTTATGTAATATGGATGATTATTCTGTAGCCTCATTAGTAGAATCTAAAAATGAGTGGTGTGCACGACTTGTAAACATTCTGACACCAGCGGTTATTACCGGATTAAAATCCATTTTTGAAGAAGCGATAACCCTTTGTATAGAAAATGGCGAAGAAGATAAGTATTTAATGACGTTTCAAACCTTTTTAACACGAATTCCAAAATGGAATAATACTATTATTGAATGTGAACGAGTTAGAATTTGCGAGATATCGTCTTGTTCTTATTTAGAAGATCTTATTAGTTGTGTTCATATCATTCATTTAAAGGCGTTGACGTGTATTCGTGTAGGTCAAGAGCAAAAGAAAGTAGATATAGACATTCCTGCTCTAGGTGATTTTGTACATCGAGTATATATCGCTGTTGCGAGGAAAGTGTATGTTAATGTGTATTTGTTTGAAAAAGATATTGCCCCACTTGAAATACAAAAACATAATCGCGAATTAGAATTAATTATTAAAGAATGTATTTTGAATTCTATTAGAGATAGTATGCCAATAGAAGATATTCTAAAGGCATATATTAGTCATACAGAAGAAGAAGAAGTAAACGTAAAAGAAGAAGTATTTGAAACACCCGTATCAAATCCACATACAACAGAGGTAAAAAACCCAGAACCAGAATCAAAAAATAACGTAGATTTGACTATATCTGAAACAGACAAAGGATTACAACCCTTAGTAGATATTCCACCTGTTAATATTGATGAAAAGAAAATAGATGTTCCGAATAAGTTGTCATTTTCTGATCTAGATAAAACAATAGATACTTCTGGTATTGAAAGTACTATAAATGCTCCAAAAACAGATGAAAGACTTGATAAGATCGCAAAAGAAACCGCTCAAAGACGTAAAGAAGAGGAAGATAATGATGAGGATTCGCTTAAAATTGGAGATATTATTCCGTTAGAACATTCAGATATAAATGACCTCAATAAATCGATTGACATTAAACCACCTCCCGAAATACATATTGACACATTACCTTAATGCGTTTTTTTGACAGATTGATAATCACTTGAAAAAATATGAGACAAGATCATTTTATATCTGCTACAGCCATAGTAATTATTTATGTAATAATTAAAGTACTTGAAACAAAGTTTGTTCTTAAGGAAGAAATATGTATAAAAAAATTAGTGACTGATGCGGTATGTGTCTACATAAGTGTTATTGTTGGAGTGTTTGTTATAGAACAAGTAAGTAGTACTATAGACACTAAATCCACTTTTGCATTTACAAGCAATCCAGATTTTTAATATTATATCGTAAGAGTGATATACAATATTAAATATAAATGAGATTATATGTCTTTGGTAGCAAAGAATTTCGCTACATTCTCAAATGTAGCAACTAGTTCACCACATACATCTACCATAAGTTGTACTACAGTACTTTTTCCTGTACTTGTCGCAAATGCTAGTCGGATAATACTTTCATCAATGTGTGGGTGGGGTTTTCTAAACCCACAAAATGTTAATATTTTGTCTGAATTTGCGTTGTCACGGTCGTAATGTTTATTATACAATACATATTCTAAGGCTTTCCCTAGTGTATAATCTTCTGAGATTAGTTTAATATCATAACCATTCTCAAGAGACGTATCACTTATAGTGATAATGTCTTCTGTCTGTATTATCGATTTGAAATTGTTGATTTTATCAATCATAACGTGCACTCCTTTAAATACCAGTTCCATATTCGTAAATTGACCCACAGTTTCAATTACAAAGTCAAATGAATCTGGAATAAAATGCAATTGTGCATCAAGCAACAACCAATCTTTTTTTTTGAATTCAATCTCTTCTATAGTCATACCACGTGCTTTCATATCTGTTTCCATGCTAGTTAGCATATCAGCAATCTGTATAGTATCTTCTGTGTTGCCATAACTGCAAGTACAAGCAACATTAAAAGATCCGTTTTCTTTAGCGGTTCCAATATCTAGTGTAGCTTGTAACTTGAGATGTTCTCCGTCAATATCTTCAGACAGTTGTGGACGAATGCGTGCAATATCAATATAATCTTCTGTCATAGGATCTGGCGGGAATATAGAACGAACCACGGATTCTGTTAATAGTTTCCCAGTACTGGTATCTTTTATGGTAATATCTTTAGTGGTAACATATTCTATAGTATCACTTGTATTCTTCTTATCAATCATAATAATATAATTTTCGATTGGTGTAGATGTATCCGAAATATGAATAGGTATACAACTAAGCCGTTGTTTTATTAATTCGTTATTCAAACGGGTGGTATTAATCATAATGTTAACTTTATTTTCAATATACGGCATCGTACGAAATACAACGCATGGAATTTCAGAAATAATAATTCTACGAATAGCATTTGCAAGACTTACATTTACGCCTGAAAGTGTAAATGTGAGGCGCCCATTATTTTCGTTTAGGTTTTTCACAGAAAGACTCATCATTTGCAGTATATTATAATTATATAAATATATATTTAGCTCAATTTTTTATATAATTAAGTTTAATTGTTAAGTCAAAAATAAAATGATACAACAATGAGTACGATATTGTATTACAGTAAATTTTGTGAAAATTGTAATAAAGTATTAAGCGCTGTTTCTAAAAGTTCGGTAAAAGACGATATGCATTTCCTTTGTATAGACAATCGTTTTAAACATAACAACGGGGCTACATATATTAAATTGCAAAATGGCGAGGAAGTGATTTTACCACCAAAAATCACTAAAGTACCCGCGTTACTACTTATAAATAGAGGTTACCATGTATTATTTGGCGATGAAATTATGAAACACCTAGGACCTGAAATTGAGGTAGTTAAACAAAATGCAGTAATTCAAACAGGAGAACCTGCCTGTTTTTCTTTAGGGATAGGCAGTTATGGCGTTGCATCAGATAATTATAGTTATTTAGATCAATCTTCAGATGAGTTGTCTGCAAAAGGTAATGGTGGATTAAGACAAACTCATCATTATGCTAGTATTAATTATACGGACCAAATAGAAACTCCTCCAGATACTTACTCCGCAGATACCATAGGAAATGTAAGTATGGAAAAACTACAATCTCAGAGGAATAACGATGTTAATAGAAAGTAGTATAAACAATTTAAAAGTTAAACTAAGATATAAAATTATATGACAAATCAATATTTACAAGCATTCAACAATCACTTCGAAGAATTTATCGATGATGTGGTTAGGGTGTTTCCTGATGATAAAGAAATTGCTACTGCTTCAAATGCACTTAAAAAAATGAGAAAGGTTAACCCGAAACTTATTATAAATGTATTTATTGAATATATTCAAATCCCTTATGGAAGCCAAATTATGGATAATAACATTAAGTTTTTTCTAGAAAAGGATTATTCGGATAATCTTAGTAATGAAATTTTATCAAAAGTAAATTCTATCAAAGGTCCGATTGCAGATATGGACGTTGAGGAACAAACCAAAGTTATCAAATATTTACAAAATCTTTGTAAATTATGTGAATTATATAATAATATAAATTAACTTAATTGAGGTTTAAAATATACCCATCATAGAATGTATATTATGGATATGAATGAATCAAGTGAAACAGACCGAACAGATTGTTTTAAAAAAATTTTACGGGATATGGTAAATGACCTTATGAGAACGTTTCCTGAATTAGAAAATACGTTAGATAAAGATTTGAAAGTAGTATGGAAAAATTCAGAATATGATATGGATACACTCGAAGCGTCGTATGAGACCATTTTAACGTATTGTAAAGGCGTATTTCCTGAAAGATTTTTCGATATATTGTATCAAAATGAAGAAATGTTTATTAATGAAGATTTAAACTTATGTTTTTTACCAGGTATAGATTATCGTGCTCTCTGGAAAGAAGATATTTCCGATAATACACGTGAAACCATATGGAAATATTTACAACTTTTCTTGTTTTCTATTTTATCAAATGTAAACGATGGTAAATCATTTGGAGATACAGCAGATTTGTTTAAAGCAATTAATGAAGATGTATTCAAAACAAAACTAGAAAGCACTATAAATGAAATGAAAAATATGTTTTCAAATATGGAAACTGGTGGAGACGAAAAGACCGTTCCGGATAATTTGCCTGACGCAGAAAGCATACACGACCATGTTGCAGGAATGATGGAAGGTAAATTGGGGTCTTTGGCAAAAGAAATTGCTGAAGAAACTGCTGCAAATATGAATATCGACATGAACAACGTAACTAGTATTAATGATGTGTTTTCAAATCTACTGAAAGACCCGTCAAAATTGACTGGAATGATTAAAAACGTTGGTTCCAAATTAGATGAAAAAATTAAATCTGGAGATATTAAAGAAAGTGAATTGCTTGAAGAAGCAAGCGAAATGATGAAGAAAATGAAAACGATGCCTGGTATGGAAAACATTCAATCTATTTTAAGTAAGATGGGATTGGGTGGCAAAGGTAAAGTAAATCACGCAGCGATGCAAGCGCAAATGGAAAAGAACATTAAACAGGCTAAACAGAAAGAAAAAATGCGACAAAAAGCAGAACAAAATAAAAAACAAGGACCTCCACCAAAAACACAAGAAGAATTAAACACGGCATATGAAGAAAGTGAAAAAGTTGTGAATGAATTATTAAAAGATTATGAAAATGAAATTTTCAGATCTGGAGAAAAAGCGGAAAGAAGTGAAACTAGACAAAAACCAAAAGGTAATAAGAAGAACAAAGGAAAAAAACATAAATAATTTCTAGTCTTTATATATTACAGATGCAAACTCAATTTTGGCTAAATGACCCATCTATATTATTTAATCAGAAATATATATCCAATTTATGGCCTTCTAAAGATATGCATAAGGAGGAAAAATTAAACGCTATGACGCGAGTTATTATCATTCTTACTATTTTACTGTATTTAATGACTAGTAATATAAGAGTTATTATGGCTGGATTTGTAACTATAATAGCTATTATCGTATTAAAATACGCTATTAATACTCCCCCTTCCAGTAAAAATAAAAAGGTCACTTTCAAAGAAAACAAAGAAGGATTTTCCAATATAGAAAATAAAGATAGACCGTTGGAAACACCAACAGTAACCAATCCGTTAATGAACGTGACCTTACCTCAAATACAATATGACCCTACGCGTCCGCCTGCAGCCGCGGCATATAAACCAGATACACTCGATAAAATTAATACATCTACACAAGACGCAGCAGTAAGCAATTTTGATAATACAGATGGCATAAAAGAGAAACTATTTGCAGATTTAGGGGATAGTTTTATGTTCGACCGATCTATGGTCCAATTTAATGCAACGGCAAATACTACTATTCCTAACGACCAAAAATCATTTGCAGAATTTTGTTATGGTGATATGATATCTTGCAAAGAAGGAAACGCTCTCGCTTGTACGAGAAGTGCACCACCAAACTGGATAAATGGTTGATTACGTCTCTTTAGCACATATTATTTTAAATATAAAATAATATTGTATACTATATATATGTCTTCCGTATTTGACTATACATTTAATACACTAACCCGTATAGGGGATGATTCATGTGACCTAAGTCAAAGAAATATGCAAGATGTTTCCGCTGCTAATTACTTATTAACTAATTTTAGACCACAATGTCCGATGCAAAATGCTGTAGATTTTGCAACTGCACAGCCTGCCGTTAATTTTAAAGGCAGTAATCAAGTAGGTATCGGGGGTTGTAACATAGACGATAATTCCCAAATTTTAATTACAGATCTTTCACGTGGCAAATGTAAAATAGATTTGTTACAAAGACCTTTTGTAACTGTGCCGTACTTAGGGCGTGGGAAATCAAACGCAAATTTAGAATCTCAATTACAACAAGGAGAATTGGCAAATAACCGAAAAACGATTAATCCCAGTACAGAAGTATCCTATTTAAACTATAGTCAAACACCTTTGATTCCATCTTTAAAATCAACGGTTACAAATCCAGCGAATCTTGTGGAAAGTGTTGCAGCAGAAGGTTGGATACGCGGAGGTATTCCCGTTAGACAACTTACTCGCGACCAAGAATACGTACAAAACTAATATCATTAATTTTTACTTATAGATAATAGTATAAAATATATTTAATGGACGGATATGATGCGAAATTTTTGTGTACGTATAAACAACATGATGATGATGATTTATACAGATTGCAATTTTTAGAAGCGTTCAAGTTAAAAAAATGGAATGATACACTCGTGAGAGATAAAATGGATAATTTATTTGATAAAATACATAATCATTTTTTATTTTTAATTGAAAAGATAAAAACAAATACAAGTGTGTTGTCTCATATGATGTTGTTTTTAGGAGATAATCCGAATGATATAGATGTGTTTAAGTGTTTGTTTTGTGCAGATGTATTTCAAGAAACTCACCGATGTATCGCAGATATTATACATTTTGATGAAATAAAATCAGAACATTACAAAGCACTTGAAAATGTTCTATTTAATTAGACAATATAATTTTTGGTTATTATTTTATTCCATTGTTTATAACACGCATCACGTGTTAAATACACCTTACTAAATTTGTACGCATTTTCTGCTATTTTTACAGCTTTATCGTAATTATTTATACACCATTCTGTTTTTTCAACTAAATCTGATAAATCTCTCTTTACTGGAATATAGTGAACCCATTCTTGTAAAAATTCAAAAAAGAATTCTTTATGACGTCTGTTTACGATAATAAGCGGTCTGTGTGACCAAAGAAGGTGTTTTATGCGTCCAGAATATCCGTACCCTTCAATATCAATTAATATGGAATATTTTTTCACTAACTCCGCCATAGATATATATTTCGTAGCATTTAGTCCCATTTTGTTCGTTTTAATCCAGTTCATATCAAATACTTCAAATAAATCTTTTTTATTATTTGCAATTTGTAATAGTTGTTGTCTTATAGTATTTGTTTTAGCACTTCCTATCCATCCGACTTTATGTATTTTATAATTATTCAATCCGGCTGTATCGATTTGGTTAACATATTCTTCATAATCGTCTATGCCTACTTGAGGCCAAGCATGAAAATTAAAATCAGGGACTAAATTATTAAAACTATTTTGTTTACTATATGTATAATATTTATCACTCTCTTCACTATCTTGTGTGTATATTTTTATTAAAGGGAAATCTTTCCAATTATATTTTTCATCTGCTTTTTTTATACACCAGAATGTAGATATATTTCTAGTTTCATATCCACCTAAATCCTTATATAATAGAGTGCCGTTTTTTTTTCCAACAATAAAAGACATTATAAACAGTTAGTACATTTAAATATATTCACGTATACGTATAATATGTAAAACTTATATTTACATATTATAATATGGCATCAACCAGAAATAAAAACACACAATCTGATTACTCTCTTCAACAAAAATCGTATAAACAATCAAGAGAATGGATAGACTATAATCATTCTTCTTACGGACAAGCATATGAGAACGCTATGCCAGCATTAGGTATCACCCCCAGTCATATGCCGCGTAGCATATTATCTAATAACTCAATTGATATTGAGACAAAATTGTTTGGAATAAATTCTACAAACTTAGTAACTCCAGACACTCCTATAAATCCGGACCTAAATACATTACCAGAGGTATCTTTTTTTAATACTCTCCCTATGATAATGCCTGAAAAAATGGTTGTTTCTAACATTCAACGTCCTTTTCCTATTCCTAAGTAATACAATTTAAAAAGATATATTTCATAATATTTAGAGTTCTTATACATTCTTTTGGAAGGAGAAAGCAACGTCTTAGAAAGTTAAGAAGGCGTAAAAAATTGTTGGTTATTGAAGACAATGACGCATAAATAGTTAGAGTATAATAGGTTAGTTATAGATGTAAATTGTATATATTTTTTATTGATTTTATATATTTGTTGTGATTACAATAAATATATTGGTTATAATTTAATACTCATTTATTTTTACAGCATTTTGTGCCGTTTTAAATGTGGGTGTATAATATACATAAAAGAATGATGTGGTTATTTCCACTATTAACCGCTTTAACGCTTTCACATGAAAAAATACTTTACGGGACCACCCATTACAAACGTAGATGTAAACATAATACTAATTGTAAAATGACTTTGCAAAAACAAAAATATTGTTTTGATTATTTCTGTGAAACAAACAAAAATACATTAGAAGTAATAAAAAATGTCTATGATGTATTTGAGGATGACGTATTTAATGGATTATCACAATTACCTACGTTAGACTTACCTACGTTAGACTTATCTGCATTAGACTTATCTGCATTAGACTTATCTGCATTAGACTTAACTACACTTTTACACTAGTTATTACGTGTATATACAAGTAATAACTTTTGAAATGTTTTGAAAAATAATGACTTTTCTTTTTTTAGTTGGAATAAGCAAGCCCACCCATACCAGACATAATACGTAATACGTTGTAGTTGGTCGCATACACACGCACTTTTGCGGTTTTTGTGCCTTGTACTGTGGCGTTCGATAATACCAATTGCAAAGTAGCGTTATCAATACGAGAAAAGTTGCAACTACCGGAAGGTTGGTGTTCTTCAGGGCGAAGGGCAAAGGAATATACGTTAATGCCGGTGTCAGGATTACGGGTGTGGTGTTGGTAAGGTTGTACTAAGTCGAAGTACGTCCCTTCACGTTCAGAAAACCGGTCTTGACCGTTCAATTGCAACTTTGCAGTTACAACCGGATTTTCTCCCCAACAGTGCATATCTAACGCGGTTTCGCTAAGCACAAATGAACCAGCATCGGATACTAACGATTGTTTTCCTGGAGCACCAAATCCACCACTTGCACCGGTCCCACCACCTCCTGCGGCTTGATATTGTGTACCGCCAGAGCTGTTAGCATCCGCAAGATTGCCAGCACTCCATAATTGCTCTGCGGAGTCATCACCAGCACCAGGGTTAGCGAAAACACCTAGAGAATTGATGTAATCGGCTGCACTAGCGCCAATAGATTCTGGGCCAGCAAACGCGTGCAACGCGTTTGGAAGTGCGTCAATCGCGTCGGTGTAATTGTAAGGTTGAGCTCCAAGTGTTTTAAATAAATGGGTATTGCAATCTAACGAAGCACAATAATCAACATTTTGATCCGGTTGCACCACCCAAATAAGTTCTTTGCAAGGGTGGTTAAAGTTAAGTTTAATCTTATTCGATGAAGAACCTACAGATTCATCACCAGTAAATTGCAATTGTTCGATCAAATATTCGTGTGGGTTTTGTGCCATACGACGACGTTCATCAGTGTCTAAGAAAATGTAATCTACATATAGCGATGCTGCTACAAGAGACTGGCTGTACGCAAAACTGGATTTCATGTTAGAACCGTTCCCGCCATCAGGACAAGACAACGAGGTGACCGCCCACAAACATTCATCAATCGGTCTAATATCAAGATTAACGCGAACTTCGTGATACTGGAGAGCAATCAACGGAAGTGCAAGACCAGGATTGCGGCAGTACCAGAACTGGAAAGGAACATACAAGGTAGTTTCAGGAAGTGCGTTACGTGGAGCACACACTTGACGAGGGGCGTTGGAATCGCAAGGCCCATCTACATCCGCGAATTCTGGGTCGGTGATATAAGTTAGTTGTGTGGTGTTACCAATCATAGTAAAGTATCCACGTTCTTGTTCTTTTGAAAGAGTAAGTTGATTCCAAATGTGCATCCAGTCACCATACTGACGGTCAATTCGTTGACCACCAATTTCAACTTCCACTTGAGCGATCAATTGCTCACCTGGGAAATCAAGCCATCTTGCGAATGGGGCTAAAGAAGTATTAATTTCTGGTAAAGTGACTTGTAAATAAGTGCGGTATGCGAGATCACCGTTACGTGCCAACGTACAAGTTACTCTGCGACCAAAATCAGCTTGTCCGTTGAATGTCTGTTCGATAGATTCCATCGCAAAATTAGTGTGTCGACGGTATGTTACTTTCCAAAAAGTAATTTGAGGATTGCCTGTAAGATACACATCTTGGGCGCCATAAGCTACTAGTTGCATCAATCCACCACCCATGTTATTATACTATTGCTAAAGAAAAAAATATTTGGAATTACGCCGAATATGTGAAATTTATACTTTTGTTGAAAAATGTTCTGTTATAAACTTCTTAAGGTAATCATCTGATAAAATTTCTTGTTTGCCTTCGTGTTTTTTAACAAAAATGTATTTGTCTTTTTTCTTAACTACGCTCCATCCATCTTGCAATGCATTATATAAAAAAGTCATTTTTTGTATGGTATTTACGTCTGTAACAGGCGAAGATTGTATATTCACACAAACCCCTTCGTGTTCCATATTATATACTTTATAATGAAACAATTATAATAAGTTGTCGTTAATTCTTATTGTAATTTTAAATTAAACATATTATCATATACTAATATTATGCCTATATTCAAACCAAAAAGTTCTAAAATTCTGAATACAACAAGTAAAAATGCTATTACGCTAGACAATAAACATCGTTCTATTATAGATGAAATTACAAATGATGAAAATGAAAAACTACCAAAATTAAAAGAGACTAAACAGCGTTTAAAACAAACATATCAACAAGCAACCACTATAGATGCAAAATTAGATATTAAAGAACAAATCGATCTTATATCGCACCAAATTAAAGAAATAAAAATTGCAAAAAAGGAATATTATTTAGATAATAGTAAGTACGTTTTTGAATATTATGAAACAAAAAAAACAGCATCACAAGGTAACGGACAGTCTACCGTTTTAAATAAATTTTTTAATATAGAAGATGTTTTACATGAAACAAATAATTCTATATCAAACGTGCAAAAATATCTTGCTAATGTGGATGAAAATTATTTGGATATTAACAATTTTGTAGTTCAAACAGACATTTGCCAAAAATGTCTTGAAGGAGAGCTTATCCCTATAGATCATGAAGGAATGTTAGTATGTAATAAATGTTCTGTAAGTGTATCTTTTCTAGTTGAAAATGAAAAACCTTCATACAAAGAACCTCCTAAAGAACTGTGTTTTTATGCCTATAAGCGTATAAATCATTTTAGAGAGATTTTAGCACAATTTCAAGCAAAAGAAACAACACAAATACCCGATGAAGTGTTAAATAATATAAAAAATCAAATAAAAAAAGAACGAATTAAACCGTCTCAATTATCTAATAGAACGGCAAAAGAAATATTAAAAAAATTGGGTTATAATAAATATTACGAACATATTCCATTTATTAAAGATAAACTTGGTATTCGACCACCAGTTATGAGTCAATCCTTAGAAGAACGGTTATGTAGTTTATTTATGGATATACAAGCACCTTATGCGAAATACTGTCCCGATGATAGAGTTAATTTTTTGAATTATTATTACACAGTTTATAAATTGTGCGAATTACTCGAACAAACGGATTTCTTGCCTTTTTTCCCGATGCTAAAAGACAGAGAAAAAAGAATTGAACAAGATGATATATGGAAGAATATATGCAGAGAATTAGGTTGGGAATTTATTCCTACTATCTAGTGTATTATTGATATCTCTAAAGTTTTTACATATATCAAGTATTTGAGTTTTATAAAAAATAAAATTATCAGGATGAGATTTTATAAAAAGAAAAACATTATTAGGGGTCTGTACCACACGTATGTTTCCTTCTACATCTTTTAATTTTGGTAATGCAGATACACAGTCTTCTGCATATATAACTTCTTTCTCTATAATCTGACTGATTATTTTAGACTCTTCTAAAGTAATTTTAACAGCACACTCAAACCTCCATTCTGTCATAATTTCTTTTAATATCATGAAAGAAATCATACAAAAACATATTAACGTGGGAACCCTACAAGGTTCGCGCCTATACCAAATCCTGCACCAGTTCGTGCGTTAACACCCATACTTGGAATATATGTGTCTAAAATACTAAAAGTAGCCGCGGCAGTTAACGCAATAAGCGCAATTTCGTCTAGCTGAAGTGAACGTTTCGGTATAGCAAACGCCGCAATTGCTACCATCAAACCTTCCACTAAATATTTTACTGCACGTTTGAGTAGTTCGCCAATATCAATACCAGCAACGTTCATGTTATAGTTTAATAAGAGAAAAAACTTTCAAATATATATAAGCTTAAAAAGATTATTCTCATAATTAGTATAATGCCTAAAACCCCAAAAGAATTATATGCACGCGTGAATACAGACGGAACTATAAATCCCAAATATGTAGATGTTTTAGAAGAAGACAAGCCAATTGCCGGTCAAAAATTTGCGTGTGTGTCGTTCATTTCACCTGAGAAAGTTTTGGAAGATAAAAATTCATTTTTTTTTGATGAATTCCTAAAGAAATGGGAATTATCAAAATCGCTAGAAAAATTTACGCAATTTGTAAATTTTTTATCATACAAGTACAACTTTAATTTTGATGATGCTTCAAAAGAACTGGAAGATTTTATTAAAACTGAAAAGGAAATTCTACTAAAAACGTCAATGTATGAAGAATATAAAACATATATGGATAATAATGAAGAACGACTTCAAAAATCATTTGATGAGAAACATGAATTTCAAACAAGTACTCGTGGAGTAAAAATTCGTGGTTGTTTTCCTTCTCAAGGTGAAGCTGAAATTCGTGCAAAATTATTGCGTGAGTTAGACCCTAACCATGATGTTTTTGTTGGTCCTGTTGGTCTTTGGATGCCGTTTGATCCTGAAGCATATAAAACTGGCCGTGTAGAATATCTCGAAGACGAATTAAACCAACTTATGCACGAAAAAAATAAGAATGAACAGAATGCTAAAAATACTTTTGATAATCGTATAAAAGAAGCTAAACTTAACGCAATTGAAGAAAATAAAGAAAAAGCTCTAGCGTCTGGTAACAAACTATCTCAGACGGTAGATGATAACGGTAATTTAATTTCTGTGAAAGATGCAACAACCCTTGGTTACGCGAATGATGAAGTAGTGACTCAAGAAGACATCAGGCAAAAATTGTTTGAAAATGAAAATGTTGTTACCAGCCAGTCCGACCATGGATTAAGCAAAGTATCCTCAAAAATGGATTAATTACCATTTACTTTTTTTTTTGACATTTATTTGCGGTCCTTTAAGTCGTCGATTTGTAGCAGGATCATAGGTTTCTATATCTTCATCGTCGCTATCTAATCCTTTTGACAAATCCCAAAATTCTTTTGAACCTAGTTTGAACGGTCCGTGTTGTTCTGCTTTGTACCAGAATATCTGGTCTTGCAAACGGTTGCTTTTAGAATTATTATTAATCACAAGACATTCATAATTTTCTGTGCATTGGTCCATAATTTGTGAAAAACTTTCAAATGTAGGAAACATACCTGCATAATTTTCATGAATAATACGTCTATTTTTAATATATGGTTCTCGTAAAATAAAAACAAAATCAATATTTGTTCTAAGGTTAGGCGGTATACCAAGTGGATACTGCATAGTGATTATCAACATAATCTTCCAGTGTCGACCATTCATAAACAGCAAACGCATCATTTTATCTCTCGTCCACGAAGCATCATATAGACAGTCATCTAGAATCACAAATGCACGTGGGTCTATGCTGCTTCTTTTGTATGTTTCCATTTCTTTCTTAACTTGTTTAAGAACTTGTCTTTGCCTTTTCAGTATATTTTCAATAATTGCAGTATTGTATTCATCATGTATAAATAGTTTAGGTACATGATGATTATAAAATCCATTACCTGCTTCTGTTCCAGATATAACTGTTCCTATAGGAATATCTTGATGATTATACAACAAATCTCGTACTAAATAACTCTTACCTGTATCACGTCTCCCTATTAATACAATAACAGGACCTTTGTTTTCATCTGGTTTGAAACTTATCTGTTGCATATTGAATTTACTTAGTTCTAATTCAGTTGACATCTAACACCTATTCAGAAAAAATTTAGAGATATACACCGCGATTTTATTAGTTTAATGGGGAATATATTTGTGTATAATCTCTTTAATGAGTGTAGAAAATAATGAAAGCGTGAATAATCCACTCATGGAGTTCACATATAAAAAAAATGATAATTCTCTATTATTCAAAAGTGTAGTGGATATAGATGGTATGAATGTAAAAAATCCGCAAAACTATATTCCATTATATCAGTCTTTTTATTCATTAACCCCTAAAAATTACAACGACATAAATTTAAATAACCTTAATAACCTCGTAGAGGTGAAAGAAAAAGTAACAAATAATATTTTCATATGTCAATTATACAACGCAACCACACCAAAAACATCAGAAGTTTTTTTTAAATACAGCCCCCTTTTAGACCCTTCTAAATATTTGATTGGTAAATATGATATAGATGATACAGATTTGCTTTCTTTGCCTTCATTTGTTAATACAAAATCACCTATAAAAGTTCGCGACCCAAATAACACAGCATACGTTGACGGGTTCTTTAGTTATCTTACTAGTCAATTACTACATACACACCGATTTATTCATGCTTTAGATTTTTACGGTTCTTTTTTAGCAACCAAAGTAGATTTCGATTATAATATAATTGATGATCTTGAATATTTGAACGATTCAGATTTCTTCCACAAAAACAACGGTACACTTTTTAAAATTGATAACGATATTGCAAATAGTATGTTCAATTATAATACTAGACGAAATAAAGAGAGATTAACATATATTTCTAACGAGGATGAGGTGCATGTTTCTATACTTGATGACATAACATGTGATACTCTAGAGGATATTTTTATACCAAATAATCTAAATGAGTCTTCTGAAAAACCACTTGATTTGCTATATAATTATGATATAACAGACAGTCATAAATCTAATTCTAATAGTAATTCTGAATGTTCTTCACGGTCATCTGTGTCTGACGAAAATGTAGACCGTTCTTCTTCTGAAGATGACGATGAAGATAAAACTTCTAGTGATGGATTTTCTACACTTTCTGATGAGGTTATGATGGCTACTATACCAGAATTTCCGGTGAATGTTATTGCACTTGAAAAATGTGTGGCAACCTTAGACACGTTGATTAGTGAAAATGGTGATAAAATGGTTGATGAAGAGTGGGGGTCTATGATTATACAAATAATAATGACCCTTTTAGTATATCAAAAAACGTATGGGTTTACCCACAACGATTTGCATACAAATAATGTAATGTATATAGAAACAGATACACCATTCCTTTACTATAAAGCTCTAGGTTCAATGTACAAAGTTCCAACCTTCGGGAGAATATTCAAAATTATCGATTTCGGTCGCGCAATATATAAATTTAGAGGCAATATTGTTTGTAGCGATAGTTATAATGTTAATGGCGATGCGGCAAATCTATATAATTTTGAACCATATTTCAATGATAAGAAACCACGTCTAGAACCTAATTTTAGTTTTGATTTATGTCGATTGGGATGTTCTTTGTTGGATTTTTTTATAGATGATATTGGTGAACATCCAGACGATCCTTCATATGCTGCAAAACACATTATAATGGATTGGTGTTTAGATGATAAAAGACGAAACGTTTTGTACAAGACAAATGGAGAAGAAAGGTATCCAGATTTTAAATTGTATAAAATGATTGCACGTACCGTTCATAATAGCACCCCTGAATTACAACTTAAGAAAAAGTATTTTAATAAATTTCATATAAATGAAAAAGATATTGATGTAAAAGAAAGTATTATAGATGTTGATAGTATGCCATCATATATATAATTTTACAATATTATGTTAATAATAATAATATTGTATTGTGTTTGAAATAATTATATTGGATACACATTTATGTATTCATCTGTGAGGATTTGAATTCATAATTCAAAGAATGCAATAAAAGCGATGGATGTAAACCATTCACATATTCTACTACACGACTCATATTAATCTTGTTCGTTTTATCTGTGATAAACAAACCGTGCAATTTATACATATGTGTGCGGTATTGTGGTGAATACAATCCGAGTTTTTTTTGTTTATACACAAAGCACGATACATATTGTTTGTATAATTTGTGGGTAAAATCGTGTACCTTTTCACGATATTGTTTAAATAGGTCTTTGTGTTCCGGATAATATTTTAAATATTCTGATACTTTGTGTTCCTGTCTAAGCATTAAATACCTGTACGGTAATTTTGGTTGGTTACCACGTAGTTCCCTTACATATTCATAATTTGGGTTTCTGATTTTAGTTCTTACCAATTTACCTGTATTTTTATGAATACCTGCAATCATAATACCAACCTTCATATAATCTAGTTGTAGTGTACCATTCTTCAATATCATTTCAATTTCATCGCAACTATATTGTGATTTATCTGGATACATTACCCAGCCTGGTAAAAAGGATGCAACACACGATAACTTTACTTCACTAATTAGAAATTCTTTTGAAATATTATACGCTTTTACTAGATATAATTTAGGAGTTGTAAAAGGAACCACAATCCTATTATCAGGATGTTGCATTACAAATGTTAAACTTGTATCATGAGGGATATTTTCAATACATTTAAAAAAATCTTTGTCCGTATCATTTCCTGACCGTGTTTCGTTATAATCTACCGTCTCTAAAAACATTTGACGGAATGTTTTCTTCACATTATTTACAAAAAACGATACATTCCCGCCTACGGAAGACCTTGTGGCAATTTCCCATTCTGTTCCACTCCAGAATACATTAATCATCGTACCTTCCACGTATTCTTCAATTGATAAATTTGTTGTAAGATCAACCTCGTTTTGAAAAGAAGTATGGTTCATTGATTTAGGAGGTGCGAAACAAACAATATTTCCATCTTTATGGATTATAGAACGAAATAATCCAGATGTATTGTAATTTTCAGGATTAAGCTTTTGCTTGTCATAACGTACGATATTATATGTATTTTCTTTATGAACACTTACTTTTTGATGTAATTTTAATTCTTTAAAAATATTATCATTATCAGAGTCTGTAAACAACTTTGTGGTATCTATTCCAGCAACGTTTTTAAAATCATAACTGTGATTATTATACAATTCCATAAAATAGTTATACTCTCTTCTTTAACCTTATTTCTTATGTTGTTTTTGAATAAAGAAGATAAATATCTATTATATGTATAAGATATGTCTAATACTACATCAGAACAAATAATTAATCTCCAACTTGGAGATATTGTAGAATTTGTATCCCCGAGTGATGCAGAACTACATGAGAAACAATTTTTGATTAAATATATTGATAATACCAAAATTGTTTTATTGGATGTGGAAGGTAAAAAAAATACAATAAATATCAAAGAAGATGGTGGATTAGAAAACGAGTCTATTCTTAGTGTTGCTTTGTTAAGTAGAGCGGATACGCCTAGTTATGCGAAACAAAATGGATTAATACCACCACAATGGATTGATATATACTTTGCAGGAGATGTGCCTACTGTAATGACCGGACAAATAACAGAATTGGATGAAGATCAAATTGAAATCAAATTAATTACAGACAACATTATCTATTTAGACTTTGCATACAAGGGTATACCTGATAATTTACCAATTGATAAGATTGTAATTCGCGAAAAACCCAGAAGCCAACTTGGTGCAGACGCTTTGCCAGGTGCAGACGCTTTGCCAGGTGCATACGCTTTGCCAGGTGCAGACGCTTTGCCAGGTGCAGACGCT
>Ga0306866_1000020_pt1 | contig 89627 bp, 82 predicted proteins | sample AntRauTorckE5432_FD_190450 | JGI IMG/M metagenome (GOLD analysis project Ga0306866, IMG submission 190450) | Saline lake microbial communities from Rauer Islands, Antarctica - Metagenome Torckler E5 #432 (v2) (version 2) | ecosystem: Environmental > Aquatic > Non-marine Saline and Alkaline >...
GTAAAAAATCAAGGAGGAAATTATAAAAAACATTATTCAGCACAAGCAAGATTATTTGAAGGTATCTGATGCAGGCACCAGATACCCCGTCAGCTTGCTGCGGGGTAATTCATTATAAAAAATACTAGATTTCTAAAAATACATTATGAAAAAAAGTAAAGGGTTTACGCTTATAGAGATATTATTGATACTTGCTATAGTAGGTATATTACTTCTTATAATTATGGTAAACGGTATTTCAGGAGGAAAAGATAGAGCATCAACAAGCTCTTATAAGGCAACAATGAATACTTTGCGTAGCTCCATACTTATATGTGGAGAAAATAATATAAATTTAGGTGCAGCTATTATTGGTAATGGAATTAATAAGGTTTGTAGTGTAGGATTTGATGATATCGTCTATCCAGAAATAGATGCGAAGTGCGGGGTTGATGAGTTTACTTTTAGGGTTAATAATGTTGCTGGTACTTGGGCTGTTAGCACCAACGAGGATTGCAGGGGTTGTAAGATAATATGTGATAAAGATCTTTGTAGGCCCTGGACTGGTCATGAAGATGCATGTAAATAAATAGCATTTATGATTATAATATTTTTCATCTTAGGTTTAATAGTAGGAAGCTTTCTTAACGTCGTAGTTTACCGATTAAGGCTTATGGAAAGTATAATAGGGAGATCATATTGCCCTCATTGCAAGAATCAAGTTCGCTGGTATGACAACATTCCGCTTCTTAGTTTTGTTTTTCTTCGAGCAAGATGCAGGACATGCAAGGGAGATATATCTTGGCAATATCCTGTGGTTGAGTTTTTAAGTGGTATTGTTTTTCTCTTGGTAGCTAAGTTTTTTCTGGAAATAGGAAATGTGTCTTCTTATGTGGAAGTATTTTTTTATCTGGTATTATTTTCATCACTATTAGTCCTCTTTACTTATGATTTAAAATTTATGGAAGTTCCGATAATAATTTTTTGGACTACCTTGGTTATTGTGACTACCTATTTTCTATATTTAGGATACACTGATCTCAATAACGGAGTACCTTTTTTCTCTCTGAATATCGTATCAGGGATGATTGGTGGATTTGTGGCCTGGCTTTTCTTTTTTTCGTTGGTATTTTTTTCCAAAGAGACATGGATGGGTTGGGGGGATGTTTATATCGGTTTTTTATTGGGATTTATCCTAGGATGGCCAAACGTTTTTTTTGGGCTCTTGATATCTTTTACTGTAGGCGCTTTGTATGCTATAATCGCTATGATAGTAGGTGAGAAAAACATGAAAAGTCAAGTTCCCTTTGTGCCCTTCTTGGTTCTAGGAATTATTGCAACAATTTTTATAAATGAGATTTTTCCTATAGTGAAATATTATTTTTATTTCTAGTGAGTCATAAAACAAAAATGAAATATAAAGCAAAAAAAGCGTTTACTTTATTGGAATTAATAATGGTTATAGCTGTAATAGGTATTATGACCTCCCTTGTTTTGACCGCCATAAGTTCTAGTAGGCATACTACGGAATTGGAAACTGCAGCTAATCAGATCTCTGCTTCTCTTAGAGAAACCCAAAATTATGCTTTAACAGGTAGAATTGAAGCAGGAGATAAATGCACTAGCTACATCTTTACTGGAGGAAACCCGAATCTAGAGAGTTATCGCATTTCAGGAAGCGGCCCAACTCCTGGCGACTGTACTTTCAATATGACTCAGAAAATAACTGGAGGAGTTTCTTTTCAGTCAACTGCTACTGTTTCTTTTAGCGCTCCTCATGGAGATGTTTTGATAAATGATAATATTATTCTTACTAATTCTGGAAATAGTATTTATATATGCGTTAATGGTGTTGGTATGATAACTACGAGTTGGACAGGCTGTCCATAGTATTTATGCAAAAATTTTAATTGATAAAAATGGATAAATATATTGCAAAATTAAAAAAGAAAAACATAAAGAAAGGATTTTCTATTGGAGAGGTTATGCTTTCGGTTTTTATATTGGGAACAACCATGACAGCACTTATTAGTCTTTATTCTACAGGATTTAATCATCTGACTGATGAAAGAGATAATTCTGTTGCCACTCTTTTGGCTCAAGAAGGAGTTGAGCTAATTAGAAACACAAGGGATAATAATTGGGTGACAGGCGGTGGATCTTTTGATGGTTTGGATGGAACAAGTAATTGTTCATTGGATTATGCCAATTATTCGAGTTGTGGCAATGATTTTTCTCTAAACTATAATGGCTCTTATTATACGCATTCAGCTGGAGATCCTACTTCATTTAGAAGGAGAATTGAGATTGAAGAAGATGGTGACAGCAGGGTTGTAACAAGTATTGTTGTTTGGGACTCAAGCACGCCTCCTGATGAGTCTCAAGTTGATGATTGTAATGCAAGTAATAAGTGTGTTTTTTCTCAATCCACTCTTACTGACTGGGGTGAATAATGATATATATATTGAATAAAACAATGAAAATAAAAAAAATAGAAAATTTAAACAGAAAAGGATTTACCTTAGTAGAGGTTATGGTAGCGCTCTTTGTTTTTGCATTGGTTATGACTGCTACTTCTGTTACTTTTGCTAAAGCTTTTAGAGTCTATAGTGATGCTAAGGATGTTCAAGAGAATATGGAAAATGCTCAGTATGCCATGAATCTTATGGCCAAAACATTTAGAACTAGTTCGGTAGCTAGCAGTGATGGAACTTTTGATTCTGTAACTGTCTTTGATTATTCTCAGGCAGTAGGACCAGCTGATGGTAAGTGTATAAGGTATTATTTCGATAGTGTTAATAATAGGATAATGAAATCAGAAAACAATGCCCCCAATCTCACTAGTTGTGGATCAGCTGCTCAACCAACAGGCCTTCCAATTACTAGTGGAAATATTGTGGCTGCTGAGTTTGATGTTAGATCATCGAGCGCAGGAAGTGTGGTTGGAAAAGTAACCTTTTCCATGAAATTAAAGAAAGGCAAGAGTGAGGTTGATATTCAGACTACGACATCTTTAAGGGATTATGTGGAATCTGAGATAAGCCTATAGTTTAAATTTTATGATAAAATTCAAAAAAAGAAAAAAAGAAAAAGGCTCGGTTCTTATATTCACAATGTTTGTGGTTGTCATTACTTTAATAACAGGTATAGGCCTGGTAACTGTTTCTATTTCTGGACGCAGAAGCACCCTGTCATCTGGAAAATCCGTAAACTCTTTTCAGATAGCTGATAGTGGATTGGAGGCAGCTTTGAGTGAGGTTAAAAGTGCAGACCCTACTGATTCTTTAGATAGTGTTTTTTCGTGCAACAGCGATGATGAGTTTCGTGAACCTAATGGAGAGGGCGAGTTTTTGGTCACTTTTTGGGATGATAGTGGTAGTCAACTTGATTGTAGCTCCAGTACAATGGATGATATAGAGTCTATGAAATCAACAGGAATTTATAGAAACATTACTAGGTCCGTGGAGACTAATTTTATAAATCCTTAATATTTTTTATTTTTATTTATTTTCTTGAATATCTCTTTGTTTTTAGCAAAGAGATTTTTTCATAATAATAATTTGCCTAGGCGTTATAAAAATATTGTGTTTGTGGTATAATTTCTTAGTAAGTACTTATTTTTTCCAAATGAATAAAAAAGAAGCAAAAAAAAGAATAGAAAATCTTAGCAAGGAACTTGATAAACATCAGTATTGCTACCATGTTTTAGATAATCCATCTATTCCTGATGAAGTCTATGATTCACTGATGGAGGAACTTATAAAACTGGAAGAATTGAATCCTCAATACAAGTCAAACAATAGTCCATCGCAAAGGGTTGGTGGTAAGGTTTTGGATAAGTTTGAAAAAACTAAACATAGAAATAAACAATGGTCTTTTAATGATGTTTTTAGTCAAGAGGAGCTTGAAAGTTGGAGAGATAAGATTAAGAGAATGGTTATAAAGAAAGAATTAGATCATAAAAAAGACTTGGATTATTGTGCTGAGCTCAAAATTGATGGTTTAAAAATAATTTTGACTTATAAAAAAGGAAGTCTTGTCCAGGCAGCAACCAGAGGAGATGGGGTTATTGGCGAGGATGTGACTTTGAATATAAAAACCATAGGGAGTATTCCTCTGGAATTAAGTGAAAAAATAGATTTGGTGGCTGTAGGCGAAATTTGGCTAGGAAAAAAAGAGTTGGAAAGAATAAATAAGCATAGAGAAGAAAAAGGTGACGCGGTTTTTGCCAACACAAGAAACGCAGCTGCTGGGTCAATCCGCCAACTTGACTCCAAAATAGCTTCATCGAGAAATCTAGACTCTTTTGTTTACAATATTGACTATGTGAAAAAAATGCCAGAAACTCAGATTAATGAGTTAAAAAAAATAAAAGAATTAGGTTTTAAAGTTAATCCTAATTTTAAGTATTGTAAAGATATAAGTGAAATAGAAGGTTTTTATAATGAATGGTCAAAGAAAAAAGATAAAGAGGATTATGAAATCGATGGCATTGTTGTGAAAGTGAATTCGAAAAAAATGCAAAAGTTTCTGGGTTACACTGGAAAGTCTCCTCGTTGGGGCGTAGCTTATAAGTTTCCAGCTGAGAGAACTACTACTATTGTGGAAGATATTGTTGTTCAGATTGGTAGGACTGGAGCATTGACACCGGTTGCTTATTTGAAACCAGTTAGAGTAGCTGGATCTTTGGTCAGTCGAGCAACTCTTCACAATGAAGACGAAATTAAAAAAAAGGACATAAGAATAGGTGATACGGTAGTTATTCAAAAAGCAGGAGACATTATCCCTGAGGTAGTAAGTGTTTTAAAAAAATTGAGAACCGGAAAGGAAAAAAAATTTAAAATATCTAACAGGTGCCCGATTTGTGACGGTTCTGTAAAAAAAGAAATTGTATCAGGTGCTAAATCCTCTAAGGAGGAGGAAAGTGCTGCTCATTATTGCACTAACTCTAATTGTTTTGCTGTAGAAAAACAAAAAATAATTCATTTTGTTAGCAAAAAAGGGTTCAGTATTGATGGTTTGGGAGAAAAGATTGTAGAGCAATTAATAAATGAGGGTATTATAGTCAGTATAGCTGATATTTTTGAACTTAAAAAAGGAGATCTTGAGCCATTGGAAAGGTTTGCTGAAAAATCAGCTGATAATTTAATAAAATCTATCCATGAAAGTAAAAAGATAACATTAGAAAAATTTATTTTTTCTCTAGGCATTCGATATATCGGAGAAGAAACATCTGTTTTGATTGCAAAGAATGTCGAAAATATTTTAGGGTTATCTGTAAATAGCCTAAATGATTTGATAGGCAATTTACCTAATATGAAAATAGAAGACTGGGAGAAAATTGATGGAATAGGAGAAAAAGCGGCAGAGAGCTTGTTTGAATGGTTTAATGAAAAGGAAAATATAGATATTATAAGTAAAATGATAAACGCAGGCGTGGAAATTGATTTTTTTGAAGATAATGATTCTAAGGGAAAACTTAAGTTAAGAGAAAAAAGTTTTGTTGTAACCGGAAAACTCTCTAACTTTACAAGAGACCAAATAAAAGATATTATAAGAAAAGAAGGTGGGAAAATATCTTCATCTGTTAGTGAGAAAACTAGCTATTTGATAGCAGGAGAAGATTCTGGATCTAAATATGATAAAGCTAAAAAAATCGGAATAGATATTCTTGATGAAGGTGATTTTTTAAAAATGATTAATTAGTTTTTAGTTGCTAGTTATCGCCTAATACTCACTACCTAGTACCTAGCATCTAGCAATTAAAGTAATAAAAATATGATAGAAGAAAAGGAAATAAAACATATTGCTTCTTTAGCAAGAATAGGGATAAAAAAGAAGGAATTAGAAAGGTATCAAAAAGAGTTGTCTGTTGTTTTGAATTATTTTGAGAAATTAGGTGATTTGGATACTAAAAAAATAAAAGCGAAAGGATATATTACGGGAATGAGAAATATTTTTAGGGAAGATAGTGTCAATGATTGTGACGAGGACGTTAAAGAAATTATTATGAAAAACGCACCTCAGGAGAAGGATGGATATTTCAAAGTAAAATCAGTTTTTTAACTTTTTGTATAAATAAATGATTAGAGAAATTCACAATAAATTAGTTAATGGAGATATAAGTTCAGTAGGGTTGACTGAGAAATATTTCTCAAAAATAGAGAAAGAAGACAAGAACCTTTGTGCATATTTGACTTTAACTAAAGAAAAAGCACTTAAAGAAGCTAGAAAGATTGATAAAAAAATAAAAAATGGAGAGAAGATAGATCTTTTAGCAGGAATACCAGTGGCCATTAAAGATAATATTTGCATCCAAGGAGAGAAAGTGACGGCTGCTTCAAAGGTTTTAGATAACTATATAGCACCTTACGATGCTACTGTTATTAAGAAACTTAAAGAAAAAGGAGCTATTTTTTTAGGTAAAACAAATTTGGATGAATTTGCCATGGGATCTTCAACAGAAAATAGCGCTTATCAAAAAACAAAAAATCCTACTGACTTGAGTAGAGTTCCTGGAGGGTCTTCCGGAGGATCAGCCGCTGCTGTAGCAGCTGATTTGGCTGTCTGGGCACTGGGATCTGACACAGGTGGCTCTATTCGCCAGCCAGCTTCCTTCTGCGGAGTTGTTGGGCTCAAGCCTACTTATGGAAGAGTTTCTCGTCATGGGCTTATGGCTATGGCTTCTAGTTTAGATCAAATCGGGCCTTTTGCAAAAACAGCTGAGGATGCAGCTATAATACTTTCTAGTATTGCCGGAAAAGATAAAATGGACGCTACTTCAGCAGCAAGTGGAGGTAAGAAATACGAAGATTTTATAAGTGGTAATATAAAAAATATTACTATTGGAGTTCCCAAGGAATATTTCGGGGATGAATTAGACAAAGAAATAAAGGATATCGCTTTTGAGTCTCTGGAAAAATTCAAGAAACTAGGAGCAAAAATAAAAGGCATTAAGATGCCCAATATTAAGTATGCACTTCCTACTTATTATATAATTACACCTTCTGAAGTGAGTTCGAATATGGCTAGGTATGATGGAATAAGATACGGAGTAAGCGTTGATAATAAGGGAAAATCATTAGTAAATAGTGGAAATTTGCTTGAGACATATTTGGATACTCGGGAAGTTGGGCTTGGTGATGAGGTAAAAAGACGAACGATGCTAGGCACATACACCTTGTCGGCTGGTTATTATGATGCTTATTACAAAAAAGCACAGAAAGTTAGAAACCTTTTGCGCCTTGATTTTGAAAAAACTTTCGAAGAAGTTGATTTTATTTTCTCTCCTACAACGCCAGATGTTGCTTTCAAGGTTGGTGAAAATTCAGATGACCCCTTGAAGATGTACTTGGAAGACGTTTATACTGTGATAGTAAACCTAGTAGGTATTCCTGCCATTTCTTTCCCAATTGGAGAAGTGAAAAAAGAAGAAAAAATGTTGCCAGTGGGTGGTCAGCTTATGGGCAAATGGTTTGATGAAGAAGGTCTTCTTAATATGGTTCACGCATTTGAAATTAGTAACAAAAAATAAAATTAAATTATGGATTTATCTGTAATAACAAGTGAAGTTATAGAAATAATTAGTTCTTTTTTTGATTCAAATTTTTTTTTGATAGTAAAATTTTTCATAGCAATTTATGTTGCTGTATTGTTTGTAGATATTGTTCTATTGTTAGTTATTAGAGGTTTGGGTGGAGATATCAGTAAAACTTTAACAGGAACCAATATGCCGATAGCATCTAGGAATAAAATGAAAAAAAGATGGATGGAGATAGAGAAAAGACTGGGATCAGATCAAAGTTCTCAGTACAAATTAGCAATCCTAGAGGCTGATGCAATGGTTAATGAGGTTCTTGATCAAATAGGGTATGAAGGTAATAACATAATTAAGAAATTAGAATCAGTTACAGAAAAACAAATAAGTAATGTTGAATCGATTAGAAGTGCTCATAGAGTTAGAAATGAAATTATAAATAATAGAAATTTTTTTATAGATAGAAAAAATTCTCTTGAAACAATAAAGATTTATAAGATTTTCTTGAGTGATTTTGAGATAATTTAATTACAATAAAGATAAAAAATAATATGGAAAAAGAAGATAAAATACATGACTTAATAATTATAGGAGCAGGTCCAGCTGGTCTAGGGGCTTCAATATATGCTTCTCGATATAAATTAGACCATATAGTTATTGGCGAGGAATTGGGTGGCCAGGTAATTGCCGCTACAGAGATAGAAAATTGGGCAGGAGAGAAATCTATCTCAGGAGAAGAGCTTATGAAAAAAATGTTAGATCAGGTTAAGGGTTTAGGAGGTCAGGTAATTCAATCTTCAGTGGAAAGAGTTGAAAAAAAGGAGGATAATTTTTTGGTATATTCAGGAGGAGAGACTTATAACACCAAAACAATTATTTTTGCCTTAGGTATGAAACCTAGAAAGATGAACATACCTGGAGAAGACGGGTTTATTGGTAAAGGAGTTTCATATTGTGCTACTTGTGATGCTACATTTTTTAAGGATAAAAAAGTGGCGGTTGTGGGCGGAGGTGATGCAGCTGCTATGGCAGCCGTGCATCTTAGTGATTTTGCAAAAAAAGTTTATTTGCTACATCGAGAAGAGATAACTTGGAATCCGGCTAGGCAAGAAGAAATGAAAAGTCATCCTAAGATAGAATTGATTCTTTCTGAAGATGTTACTAAAGTCAGGGGTTCTGACAGGGTCGAGGGACTGGTTTGTGTTAGTGCAGGGGAGGAGAGGGATTTAGAGGTTGAGGGAATTTTTATAGAAATAGGGTCTGTTCCTGGAGTCGCTCTTGTTAAACAGTTGGGTGTAGAAATTGATGACCAGAACTACATAAAGGTTGATGGAGCTCAAATGACTAATATTGATGGAATTTGGGCTGCAGGAGATGCTACTACAGGATCTAATAAGTTTCGACAAATAATAACTGCTTCAGCTGAAGGAGCTGTTGCTGCAGGAAGTATTTATAAGAAATTAAATCTTTAGAAAGTTTTATTATATGGATCCGATAAATTTATCTAAAAAAATTGGGGGTAAAATAGAGATTAATTCTAAGATAAAGTTAACAAAAGAAAACTTGTCTGTTCTGTACACCCCTGGAGTAGCAAATATCTCTAGCGCTATAGCTAAGAATAAAAAATTGTCATTTAGCTATACTATTCGTAAAAACACAGTTGCGATTATTTCTGATGGAAGTGCTGTGTTGGGATTGGGCAATATAGGTCCAGAAGCAGCTCTACCAGTTATGGAAGGAAAAGCTCTTTTGCTTAAAGAACTTGCTGGTGTGGATGCTTTTCCTATAGTTCTGGAGACTCAAGATGCAGATAAAATTATAGAAATTATCAAAAACATAGCGCCAACGTTTGGAGGAATAAACTTAGAAGATATTTCTGCTCCTAGATGTTTCGAAATTGAAGAAAAATTAAAAAAAAGTCTTGCTATTCCAGTTTTCCATGACGATCAGCATGGAACAGCGATTGTTGTCTTAGCAGGTCTTATAAATTCTCTTAAGGTTGTCAAGAAGGAAATGGGCAAAATCAAAATTGTTATTAGCGGAGTAGGGGCAGCGGGTGTAGCTATTGCGAAATTATTAATTGCCTATGGAGCTAAAAATATAATAATGCTTGACAGAGAGGGGATTATTTATAAAAAAAGAAAAAGAGGCTTCAATAACTCAAAAATGGAAATTGCCAAAATCACTAATCCAGAAAATTTAATAGGAACCATGCAAGATGCTCTTGATAAGGCAGATGTTTTTATTGGAGTCTCAGCCCCTAATTTAGTAAATAATGTGGATATTTCAAAAATGGAGAAAGATGCTATAGTTTTTGCGATGGCCAATCCAATTCCTGAGATTGCCCCAGCTTTAGCCAAGAAAGGGGGAGCTAGAATTGTAGCCACTGGCAGATCAGATTTTCCCAATCAGCTTAATAATGTATTGGTTTTTCCAGGTATTTTTCGAGGAGCATTGGATAATAGGGTTAAGTCTATAACCACAAAACACAAGCTAAAAGCTGCTAAAGTCTTGGCTTCAATGGTTAAGAACCCAACATCAAATAAAATTATTCCAACAGCGCTGAATAAAAGTGTTTCCAAAAGGATAGCTGAGGTTTTTAAATAATCAATTTCTTTATTTTTAAGTTTATTTATAGTAAAGTAATATAAGAGTTAATCTTCTCAAGTTAAGGAGAATGTTTTTAAAGCAAAAAAATAAAACAAAAAATATTATTGGTTTTGAAAAAGGAGTTTCTATTATAGAAGCACTGGTTCTTATTTTTGTCTTTTCTATTTCTGCATTAGCTTTTTATTCAGTTTTTAGCGTAGCTGTTCATTATATAACAAATTCTAAGAATAAAGTAATCGCAGTCTCCCTGGCTAATGAAAGAATGGAGCTTTTAAGAAACCTTGGATATGAAGATGTAGCTATAGACGGAGGTATTCCTGATGGAGATATTGACCCAGATGAATATGTAACAATAGGAGATAATACTTTCCATCTAATAACAGATGTGCGGTACTATGATGATCCTGAAGATGGAACATTTGGTGGAACTCCTAATGATAGTGTTCCCAATGATTATAAAATTGTGTCGATTGTGGTTTACTGGGGAACTGAGGATGAAACGGAAAAAGCCACTTTATCTTCTAGATTTGTTCCACCTGGAGTAGAAACGAGTGCTGGAGGAGGAACATTGTCCTTGAATGCAATAGACTTTTCCGGGAGTCCTGTATCCAATGTCTCTGTGAACATTTTTAACGACCAGGTTTCTCCGGTGGTTGATTATACAACTACAACCGATTCAAATGGAAATCTTTTACTTCAAGGAGTTCCTGGTGATGTTGATCAAAATTATAAAATAATTTTTTCTAAATCAGGTCATGAAACCGTAACCACCTATTCACCACCAGATGTAACTTTTATCCCAGAGTATGGACATGTGGCAATTGTAGAAGGATCTCTTAATGAGCGAACTATGAAGATAAACCTTCTTTCCGATTTAAGTATAAGTTCAGTTGATCCTTTCGGTAATGATATTGAAAATGTAGGATTTACTTTAACAGGGGGCAAGAGACTGGATGATGGAACAAGTGAAACACCTACTTATAACTATACTGACACGCATACCACTAATTTATCCGGAGTATTTTCTATTGAAGATATTAGCCCTGGAACATATGAAATAGAAATAGGCACTGCTGTGTCAGATGATTATGTTTTATGGAAAGGAGGATCTGTAGATGAGGGTAAGGAAAATACTCAGGAGTTAAATCTTTCACCTGCAGATGACATGTCTGTTGATGTGGTATTGGCAGATAAGCTCTCGGATTCAGTTTTGGTAAAGGTAGCAGATTCAGCTACAGGATCCCCTATAGAGGGAGCTCAGGTAAACTTAATCAATAATCTGTTAGGGGTTGATATTACTCTAGACACTGATGAATTTGGCAATGTTTATTTTCCTGAAGATGAGTCAGCGCCACTTCAAAATGGGGAGACTTATAGTCTGGAAATATCTGCTATGAATTATGATGATAATTCAACAGACGCTACAATTAACGGGCTGGTAGTAAAAGAAGTTAATTTGATAAGTATTTAAAAGTGATAATGATCAAGGTATCTTTTAGAAAAGGAATGACAATGATGGAGGTAATTGTTATGATTGCAGTTTTTTCTATTATTATGGTTGCAGTAACAGCTCTTCTTGCCAGTTCATGGAGGAATCATAATTTTATAATGAATACAAATTCTGCCTCAATAACAGCTAATCAAGGAACTAGTAAGGTGGTGGATATAATAAGAACAGCTAGGGTTGGCGATAATGGAGCTTATCCAATTCAGTCTGCTCAGGACTTTGACTTAGTTTTATTTAGTGATATTGATAAGGATGGGGTTACAGAAAAAATCCATTGTTATATAGATGATGAAAAATTAAAATTAGGAATAAGCAATCCTATTGGATTTCCATTGAGTTATCCAGCTTCAGATGAGGAAACCAGGGTTATAGCAAGGCGCATAGTTAATAATTCATCTGAACCAATATTTCATTATTACAACAATACAAATAATATAATAAGCAATCCGGGTGCAAATATTTCTCAAATAAAAATGGTAGAAATAAACTTAGTCGTAGAAAGAAAAGAGGGTGATTTAAGCATAGAGTCTTATGCATCAATTCGTAATTTAAGTGATCATGACAGAATAGAATAATATATATTTATGTTCAATTCAGAAGTTTCAAAAAAAGGTTCAATACTAATATATACGTTAGTTATGATATCTATAATTTCCATATTACTAACCGCTTCCATGAAAGTTGTCGTTAGCAATATTAACTATGGAATAAACAGAGAATCTAAAGAAGAGTCTTTGCAGATAGCGGAGGCTGGAATTTATTTTTATAGATGGTATTTGGCTCATAAGGTGGAGGGTCTTAGTAAGAAACAGATTAGGAATTTTTGGTCATCTGGGAGTGCTTATGGAGTAAATACTCCATATGAAAATGATTTTGATGGTTTGGGAAAATACAGCATAACTGTAGACCCCCCAGAGTCCAACTCTACTGTAGTTATTGTGGAGTCAACCGGGTGGACTTATAAAAATCCTGACCTAAAGAGAACAATAAAAGTTAGATTTAGGCAACCTTCTTGGAGTGAGTTTTCGGTTCTCTGCGACAGTGATATTCGATTCGGCTCAGGTACAGATGTGTATGGACCGATTCACTCGAATGGAGGAGTCCGCTTTGATGGAGTTGCTCACAATATAGTCAGTAGTAGTCTTGCTAATTATGATGACCCCGATCATGCAGGAGGAAACGAATTCGGGGTACATACTCATGTGTCACCCACTGATCCATTGCCTCCAAATTCTATTCCTAGCAGGACAGATATATTTGAAATTGGCAGATCTTTTCCTGTTGCTACCAAAGAGTTCGATAGTGTTTTGTCGGATATGGCTGATATGAAAAATGAAGCTGGCTGTACGAATGTAGGCTCATACTGTAGTTCAGATAGTATTATTTCTGCCAATGGAATTTATTTTAATAATTCTAATGATGGTCGTCATATAATTTTGAAAACAGATGGAACTATGGATGTTAGTGTCGTTTCTAGTTTTGATAGTGATTCAAATGGCATATTGTCTGAGTCGGGTTTTACTAATTATTCCATACCTAATGGAGGGGTAATTTTTGTGGAAAACAATGTATGGGTAGAAGGACAGATAAATAATAAGAAAATAACTATAACAGCAGCAGATTTATCAGGAGGTCCTGACAGTAATGTTTTCATAGGAAAGGATATATTGTATACTAATTATGACGGCAGTGATATAATTGGACTAATAGCCCAGGGTGATGTAGATATAATACTTAATAGCGAGGATAATCTAAGAATAGACGGTGCTCTTTTGGCTCAAAATGGAAGAGTCGGTAGGAAATATTATGGATCATACTGCACTTCTTGGTGGTGGTGGATTTGTACAAATATGGAATCTGATATCAAAGATACTATTACCATTAATGGCTCCATTGCAACTAAGCAAAGATATGGGTTTGCTTATACTGATGGAACTGGATATACAAATAGAAACTTGATTTATGACAATAACCTCCTGTATTACCCACCCCCTTATTTCCCGACAGGAACTAATTATGCAATTGATTTGTGGGAAGAGATTTAAAAAATAAAACAAACAAAAAAACAAATAAAGAAATGACTTTTTTAAATAAAAAATTAATAAATTTTAATGACAAAGCTATAGGTGTAAGCATCACTGATTCTTACATTAGGGTTGTTTATACAGAAAATTATTTAATTAAGGGATATAATTCAGTAGACATTGGTGCTGATGTTTTTGCGGATGGTGAGATTTTAGATAAATCAAAATTAGCAGAAAAAATAAAAAAAGCGGTTGCCGGAGTTAAGCCTAAAAAAGCAAAAACAGATAAGGTAAGAATATCTCTACCAGAGTCAAAATCATTTTTGAGACTTATTAGTATGCCCAATATAAGCAACGATGAAATGGGAGAAGCAATTAAGTGGGAGCTTGAAGCAAATATTCCTCTTTCAGCTGATCAAGTTTATTATGATTGGCAATCAGTAAAAGGTGTTTTTGCCGAAGAAGATGGCAGGGAAAATGTTTTGGTCTTGGCTGCATCTAAAAAAGTTGTCAATGATTTTTTGAATGTTTTTGATATGGCAGAATTAGATGTGGTGGGTATAGAATCAGAATCTTCAGCCATGTCTCGTAGTCTTCTCGGTCAAGTCAAGAACAAGAAAACAGCATTGATAATAGATTTGGGAAAGAATAAGAGTAATTTTATGTTTACTACCAAAGGTGTGCCTTGTTTTACCTCAAGTATACCTATCTCAGAGAGTACGATAATAAATGAGATAGCTAAAAAATTTAATATATCAACAAAGAAGGCTATGAAAATAGAGGAGGAAAATGGTATTGGTCACTTTTTTGAGGATGATCCTGTTTTTAATTCAATTGAGTCTGTATTGAAAAGTTTGGTAGATGAAATTAAAAAATCAATCGATTTTTATTTAGAAGGTCTTAAATATTCTGACTCAATAGATAAAATTGTAATCTGTGGGAAATTATCAGCAGCAGAAGGTATGATACCTTATTTATCAAAAGAATTGAAAAGCAATGTGGAGGAAGGAATTATAAAAACAGGCTTAAATCCTAGAAAAAAAATTCTTCCAATAATTGAAAGAGAGGATGCAATAGGGTACGCTACTGCGATTGGCTTATCAGCAATAAATGAATAATTAACATAGGTAAAATTATGAAGATAAAGCTAAATCTTTTACCAGAGGAAAGAAAAAATAAAATAAAGAATAAGAAAATAATACATCTTTTTATTTGGCAGGAAAGCATGTTAATTGTAGCCACTCTTTTGATCTTAGGTGTAGTTTTTAGTGTTACTCAAATTATAGATATCCAAGCAAAGTCATTGGATACTCAAGTCTCTTCAAACTCTTCAGAGGGTAACTATGCAAAAATTAAAAAATATGAAGAAACGCTTGCTGAAGCAAAGGTGCGTATTAGAAATATAGATAAGGTTCAAAAAAATAATATAGACTGGATAAATGCGTTTAATGAAATAAATAAAAATATACCAGATGACATTACACTTAGGTCAATTTCTAATAATGAATATGTAGTGCACTTATCAGGCAGAGCTAAAGATAGGGACGAGTTAATAAAGATGAGATCGCAAATAGAAAAAAGTAAATGTTTTTAGAATGTGGATATCCCCATCAACGATATAGTTTCTAGACATAATATAGATTTTGAAATAGATTTTAATGTAACTAAGGATTGTTTAATTAAGTATGAATAATAATTTTTTAAGAAAATATAAGTTTTTTATAATGCCATTGTCTCTGGCTTTAATATTGGTAGCTATAGTGATTTTTCTTTTAAAACCAGGTATTAACAGTTTAAGGGAAAAATCAGATAGCATTCAAGAGAAAGTAGTAGAATTAGAGGTTGAAAAAGATAAGGTTAAAGAGTTGCCAAAATTGAAGGAGCAGTTTTTGAGTGTCGAAAAAAACAGAGAGAGATTGAACGTATTATTTGCAGAGAGTAATATTATCGATTTGGTTCAGGATATTGAAAAAATAGCAGAAGAAACCGGCAATAATATTGTTATTACTATTGAAGATGATCAAGAAGGAATAAGTGTGAAAAAGCCAAGTAGGAAAGGCGATGACAATGAAAAGAAAGAGAAATTATTGGAAGATTTTTCAGAAGAAGAATATTTTTCTATGGATATAGGTATTGTGGGCACTTATGTGGAATTTCTTAAGTTTATAGATAGGCTTGATAATCTTAAATACTATAATTCGATTGTCAGCTTTGAGATAAAACCTGTTGAAGACGATAGCTACGGAAGAAATGATACTTATGTTTTTGAAGACAGTGAAGTTTCAGAAGAAGAAACTGTTAAAGAGGATAATCTTCTTGATTCTAAAATTAGAGTAGTATTTTATTTAAATAAATAAAAAAGAAAACTTTTACTAAAATGGATTTAAAAAAAATAGAAATAAATAAGGATAACTTTAAGCCTAAAAAGATTTTTTCTAGATTTCTAGATTTTATCCTAAAACGCTTTGGGTTTATCTTCATGGTCATTTTCATAACAGCTTCTTTGATAAGCGGGGTTATAATTTATAAATATATTTTTAATCCAGATTGGTCAGACAATAGAAGAAATGAGTACAAGGTTGAATTAAAAAGCACGAAAGCTCCATTTAATGAGGGTAAATTCGATAAAATAATTATGAAAATAAGAGAGAGAAATTCTAGTAAAGATAGTCAATTATTAATTCCTCGTGATCTTTTTGAGGGAGACCTTGAATAGGGTATGGCTCCATATCTTTATTGAAATTTTAGGCATCTTTGTTGCATTTTGCTTGCAGCTGTTCTTGAATAAATACACTAAAAACCCTCTTAAATTGAGGGTTTATGAGTAGGTAGGATAATTATGTGGTGCGCCCCAGTGATAGCCGGATTCGTTCGGCATTCGCCGGACGCCCTGCGTATGCATGGGCGAACCCCCGACCATCAGCTTAAAATCCCTGAAAGCTAATCGCTCCCAGCTCTCCAAACTGAGCTTAATAAAAAAACCTCTTGATGAGGGTTTATATAGATAATCGAAAGAATTATGTGGTGCGCCCCAGTGATAGCGGATTCGTCCGGCATTCGCCGGACGCCCTGCGTATGCATGGGCGAACCCCCGACCATCAGCTTAAAATCCCTGAAAGCTAATCGCTCCCAGCTCTCCAAACTGAGCTTAATAAAAAAACCTCTTGATGAGGGTTTATATAGATAATCGAAAGAATTATGTGGTGCGCCGTGAGGGATTCGAACCCCCGACCATCAGCTTAAAAGGCTGTTGCTCTACCAACTGAGCTAACGGCGCATGTATATATTTTTTTTGAAAACAACATGTACTATTATAGTATTGCATAGATAAAAAGTCAACAATAAAAAATCATATTTCAATAATTATAAAACAAATTCAAGCACTCTAGACATAATTAAATACTTCTGTTAATATATATTTTGTAGTTTAGCGAAAATCGAAGAATTATGGCGACTATCGTTCAATGGTAGGACATCGGTTTGTGGTACCGAGAATCTGGGTTCAATTCCCAGTAGTCGCCCAAGGTAATTATCATTTTTTGATAAAATTTTTTCTGCTTTAAGTCCTCTTAATTTAGCGTGAGTAAACTTTTTTATTTTTGTGATTCAAATAAGCCCTAGATTGTTGATAAATTTGTTAGCAGAATTGTTTCCTGCATGAGGTGCGCCCGTAGCTCAATGGATAGAGCACTTGTCTTCGGAACAAGGTGTTGTAGGTTCGACTCCTGCCGGGCGCACTTTGTTCAGGAGGGGTAAATTTTCGCCTTAAATAAAATATTTTCAAGTCCATTTTTTATGGATTTTTTGTTTTTTCTAGTTTTTTTTCTCTTTTTGTAATATACTTAATATATAAGAAGTAAAAATAGAAAAACAATGAGTAGATATATATTTTTTACACTTGTCCTGCTGATGGTAGCTTTTTTATCCGGATGCTCTTTGCTGAATAAAGGGTTTACGGAATCACTAGGTGGTATAATAAAATCCTCAGATGGCGGCAATATTTGGGAAGTTAAAAATAAAATTAACGATAAGCTGAATATTTCGGCAGTTGATATAGTAGCTATAGAGATAGATCCAGCAAATTCTAATAAGATTTATTTAGGGACCAAAAACAAGGGTCTTCTGGTTTCAGAAGATGGTGCAGAGTCATGGTCTGAGACTAATTTTCCAGCAAGTAAGAATGTGTACGGAGTAGCTATCGACCATAGCAACTCACAAGTGGTTTATGCTTCCGGGTCTTTGAAAGATAGGGGTAAGATTTTTAAGACTGAAGATGGGGGAGAAAATTGGGAAGAGATTTATACCGAACCTTCAAATGGAACATATATCACTTCTTTGAGCATGAGTGATTTTGATTCGCAAAATATTTTTGCAGGCACTAGTTTGGGTGTAATATTTAAAACCAATAATGGTGGAGCAAGCTGGGATAATATTTATTTTGAAGAAGAAGATCCTATTGCTAATATAATCTTTAGCAATGATTCAAGAAACACTATCTATTTCTTATTTTATGGAAGTAGTGTTAGGATTTCTTCAGATGGAGGTCAAACACTTTCTAGTATTGAAGGTTTAAGTGATAAAATTAATGGGGGAAAGCCTTATTCAATAGATGTTCAAAAGTTTACAGATGGAGTTTTTTATATAGGTACCGATAAGGGTCTTTTCAAGGCTACAAATTATGGAGCTAATGTAGATGAACTTGATATTATAGCTAGTTCCAAGAAGTTTCCTGTGAGATCTATATCTATTAATCCATCTAATCCTAGTGAGATAATATATAGTGTAGCTCAAGCAATATACAAAACCTCTGATGGTAGAGAGAATTGGTCTACAACACAATTAGATACAACGAAAAATATATCAATTATAAGATTTAATAAAGAAAACCCCCGCATTATTTATGCTGGTTTTAGGGATTTTTAACAATTCAATTTAATCTAGTTTCTTATAGATTAAGATTGAATAAAATAATTATGTATAAAAAAATAATCGAAGACAAGGGTAAGGATGCAGAAAAATCTATAGATCATTTTAAGGAAGAGTTAGTCAAATTAAGAACCGGTCGTGCAAATCCAGGCATAATAGAGGATTTACAGGTGGATTATTATGGAAGTAAAACCTCTCTAAAACAAATGGCTAATATAAATGTTCCAGAAGCTAGAACATTGCTTATTCAGCCTTGGAGTGTTGATAGTTTGGCGAATATTGAGGCTGCTATCAAATCTTCTGATCTTAACTTAGCTCCTAATAATGACGGTAAGGTTATTCGAATAAATATACCACCGTTAAACGAAGAAAGAAGGCTAGAGCTAGTTAAGTTACTAAACAATAAGGCCGAAGAAGCAAGAATAACTATTAGAAACATTCGCGAAGAAGCTTGGCAAGAAATTCAAGATATGGAGAAGCGAGGAGAGATTGCTGAAGATGATAAATTTAGAGGAAAAGAGAGGCTTCAGGAAGCTATTGATGAATATAACAAAAAAATAGAAGAGTTAAGAGAAAGGAAAGAGGAGGATATTATGACAGTCTAAGCTAGGTTTTAGCTAGCTAGCTTTTAGCTTCATTAGCTTTTTTAGCTTTGTTAGTTTTTATCCTTAGAATATTATTATGGAAAATAATAAAAAAGAGGAACTAGATAAAATTTCTAATCCAATTTTTAAAGCCAATAGACCGACCTATCACTTAATTACCGAGGAGAAGCTGGATTCCTTGATAATGAATAGTTTCGTTGGGAGTTTTATGTTTGCTTTATTTTCGATTTTTTTAGGAATAGGGATATCAGAGAAAAATACAACTTCTATAATTGCTGGTATTTTATTTCTGTTTTTTTCTGCAATTTTTTATTATCAGAAGATAATCCTAATTAATAAAGCAAAGAAATCATCCGAAATTAAATCTTTTGAATTTACTGAAAAAGAGGCAAGCAGAGATTTAGAAATATTGAGTGCTATATATGGAACTTTCCCAGATAAAGTTGTAGATGTTTCTGAAAAAATAAGAAGTATAGTGAGTGGAAATAAAATAGATATGGTTATTAAAAACAGTATTTTGGAGATAGATGATCCTGATGAGGGATCCATTAAAAAGCTAGAGGTTGAATATATAATTAATGGTCAGAAAATTAAAAAGGTTTTTCAGGAACATAAGCGGATGCAAATTCCCTAGCATTCTTTGTATTAAAAACTAATTAAGTTAAAATATGGATATTGTTCAATCAATAATATTGGGAATAGTTCAGGGGTTAGGAGAATTTTTGCCAATTTCATCAACAGCACATCTGGTGTTGGTACCATTCTTTACTGGATGGGAAGATCCCGGACTTTCTTTTGATGTGGCTCTTCATGCGGGAACATTGATTGCAGTACTTCTTTTCTTTTGGAGTGATTGGTTAGATATATTCAGAACTTTTTTTGATAAAAATTTTAGTAGCGAAAAATACAAAAGAAATATTTTACCACTTATTGTAGCGGCGACTATTCCTGGCGCGCTGATTGGATATTTTTTGGAAGATTTGGCAGCGAGTATTTTTCGAAGTCCTTGGATTATCGCTTTTTCACTGTCTTTTTTTGGTTTCGTGCTTTATCTTTTTGATAAATACATGAAGGAAGAAAAGGAAATAAAAGAGATTGGTTGGAAAGAATCACTTATTATTGGTCTTGCTCAAGCAGTAGCTATAATTCCCGGAGTTTCTCGTTCAGGGGCGACTATTACAGCTAGTCGAGCTTTGGGGATGGATAGAGTGAGTGCGGCTAGGTTTTCATTTCTTCTTTCAACACCGATAATATGTGGAGCTACTTTAACTCAGATCCCTAGTCTTATCGAAAATGGAGTGAGCAATGCTCTTTTTGTGGGAGTTTTAGTTGCTGCAGTGAGCGGTTACGTAGCTATAAAATATATGATTCGTTTTGTGGAAAAATATAGTTATAAAGTTTTCTTTTGGTATAGATTAGTTTTAGCTGGAGTGATAGTTTTGACGGTTTTGTATCGATAGAGAGATATGCGGTAACGTACCATGGTACGTTACCTAGATGAAAATAAAAACAGGACTTAGCGATTTTCCGTTAAGTCCTTTTTTTATTTTTTTGGAAAGACAGAGCGCTATCTTTCTTTCTAGAAAATTTTTTTTAGATGCTCTGTTATTTGCGTGATTCGATTTATGGAAGTGTAAAAAAGAAGTTTTTTTAAATTTTTTTTGCGTGGTAGTGAGTTGATTATATAATTTTTTATAAATTAAACAATTTGAGCATTATTACCTCTCTACTAACTTCGGAGAAAATGGTTGGCATACAGGAAAATTAAAAATTAAAAATTTAATACACTGTTGGCTTTTTAAAAAAAGTGCGTTATTATTGAACAAGACAAAATTATTATCTAAAAAACATTTATTTACGTAAATATGTGCGTACCTATCTATGTACGTACATACGATTTACTTTTTTAACTATGACAACAGTAATTATATTTATCTTGATATTGGGAGTTTTGATTTTTGTGCATGAGCTAGGGCACTATCTAGTAGCGATTCGAAATGGGATCAAGGCCGAAGAATTTGGTTTTGGTTTTCCGCCAAGGATATTCGGAGCAGTTAAAGATGATAAGACTGGAAAGTACAAATTTATTTGGGGAGGAAAAGAAACAAAATCTAAGAACACACTGTTTTCGCTTAATTGGATACCACTTGGAGGATTTGTAAAAATCAAAGGAGAGAATGGGGAGAATATTGATAAGGATAGTTTTACCGCCAAGAGTCCTTGGACAAGAATAAAAGTTTTGGGAGCAGGAGTGACAATGAATTTTATATTAGCTTGGCTTCTTTTGGCAGTGGTTTTTAGCCAGGGCGCGCCACAGGCTATCAGTGATGATGATAAAGTTAAGGGATCTAGGGTCCAAATCTCTCAAGTAGCCAAAGAATCTCCAGCTAATGAAGCAGGTATTGCCATTGGAGATGAAGTTAATAAAGTTTGTAATTTTGATTCAGGAGACTGCGCTAGCGTTAATAAAGTAGGAGAGCTGAAGGAATTTATTGATACTAACTCTGGTAAAGAATTATCTTTTTATGTAATGAGAGGTGGAGAAGAATTGGTTTTAAAAGCTGCTCCTAGGTCGGATCCGCCAGAAGGAGAGGGCGCTCTTGGTGTTCAACTAACGAGAACAGCTCTTGTTAGCTATCCTTGGTATGAAGCTCTTAGTAAGGGTCTTTTAGCAGTTTTTGATTTAACTTTGCTTATCATTACAACTCTTTTTGGACTTTTGATAAATCTTTTTACGGGAACAAGTGCATCAGTGGACGTGACTGGGCCGATTGGAATTGCTTTTATGACCAAGCAAGTAGCTGCTCTTGGCTGGGTTTATCTTCTTCAATTTACAGCTATTCTTAGTATCAATTTGGCGATAATAAATGCCTTCCCCTTTCCAGCGCTTGATGGCGGAAGAATATTTTTTATCGTAATAGAAAAAATAAAAGGCTCTCCAGTTAGCCAGAAAGTAGAGCAAATGATGCACACTATTGGGTTTAGTTTACTTATACTTCTTATGGTAGTTGTGACTTTTAGAGATTTTATTCAATTTCAGATAGTGGATAAGATTAAAAATATATTTTAAAGCGACTCGAATATTGTTTGTTCACTCAAATAACCCGAATGCTCTAAAAAATTAAAAATTCAATCAAAATTCATAATTCAAAATTCAAAATTCTAAATTTTATGAAACAATCACACTTATTTACCAAAACTTCCAAGGATTTCCCTAAAGATGAAGTTGCTAAAAATGCTCAACTTCTTATAAGAGCTGGTTTTGTGCATAAAGAAATGGCTGGAGCTTACACTTTTTTGCCTCTGGGGCTTCGTGTTGTTAGTAAAATAAACAATATTATCAGAGAAGAAATGAATAAGATTGGTGGTCAAGAGGTTTTTATGACAACTTTGCAGCCAAAGGAGCTTTGGGAGAAATCAGATAGATGGAGTGATAAAATAGTAGATAATTGGTTCAAAACCAGTCTTAAAAATGGTTCGGAGATAGGGTTGGCTTTTACTCATGAAGAAGATATAACTAATTATATGAAAAGATTTATTTCTTCTTATAAAGATTTGCCACTTAGTGCATACCATATTCAAACTAAATTTCGAAATGAAATTAGGGCTAAGTCAGGCATAATGCGCGGAAGAGAATTTCTTATGAAAGATCTTTATTCTTTTTCCAGAAATGAAAAAGAGCATAATGATTTTTATGAGGCATCAAAACAAGCTTATATGAATGTTTTCAATCGAGTAGGGATTGGGGAGATAACTTATATAACTTTTGCTTCAGGTGGGAGTTTTTCAAAATATTCTCACGAATTTCAGACCATTTCAGACGCTGGAGAAGATGTGGTTTATATTAGCAAAGAAAAGAAAATGGCAGTAAATAAAGAGGTTTATAATGATGAGGTGCTAAAAGATTTAGGGCTTAAAAAAGAAGAATTAATTGAAGAAAAAGCTATCGAGGTAGGGAATATATTTACATTAGGTTACAAATTTTCAGAAGCTATAGGTCTTAATTACAAAAATGAAGACGGTGAAGAGAAACCAGTTTTTATGGGATCCTATGGAATTGGCCCTACAAGACTTATGGGTACCATTGTTGAGATTCTTTCAGACGATAAGGGAATTGTGTGGCCAGAAGCCGTAGCGCCTTTTTGTGTTCATTTAATAAGTCTGGATAAAGACGAAGAAGCAGAAAAGATTTATAACACTTTTAGAGAAAATGGAATCGATGTTCTCTATGATGATCGGGATGTGCGACCGGGAGAAAAATTTGCTGACAGTGATCTGATCGGAATTCCTTGGAGAGTAGTTGTGAGTGAAAGGGCACTTCAGTCAGGTGGAGTGGAGGTCAAAAGAAGAGATAGTGAGGAAAGTGAAATTGTTGGAGTTAATAGAATTGTGGAGAAAGTTGGATAAATTTTTTAGTTTTTTGAAAATTAGAACCGGGTTGGTGTTAAAAACAATCATTTAGGAGGTAAGTTATTTTTTTTGATGAAAATAATCCGTGGTACATGTATTTATATCCTTTTATTCAATGCGGTACGGGCTATAAATTTGGAATACCGGGTCTTTTAATTGCTACCTTTTTGTGTATTGGGGCGATCATATTCCAAGCCTGGAGAAGAAGTGGAGGAATTGAATCCAAGGAGGATAGTTATGGGCCAGCTTGAAAAAAGGCTATTAACTCGTAGAAGAATATCGCTTATTAAAGCGAACGATGAAGGTGTGGACATAATTTCCAGGTTTCTAGGTCGAGGGATAAAAAAGGGAAACTTTATTCTGAGATGCGGCCGACCAAGCCGGTACACATGGAGATTTGATTCCATTTATGGATGATAAATGTGCTCAAAATTGAGCCAAGATACGGGAGTGCTCCAGAGCTCCCGTTTTTTAAATTGTAGAAACTTGCAAGGAAGATCCTTGGCTGATATTATGCAAATATTAGGATGTATATTACAATATAGTGTGGTCAAATTTTCCACGTGGAAAATTTGACCACAGTTTTTAGTTTTTTGAGATAATAATTTCTCTGGTCTTAAGTCAAAGTGATGTTGATTGTTTATAGTAAAGTGAAGTGATTGAAAATAGCCTCTATTTGTGCTAAAATAGAATTATGAATAGAGATAAATTACAAACTTTGCCTCAGTTTCTGCGTCCTTTTTTGTGGTCGTATGATTTGTCGCGATTGGATGCTCAAGAGCACAAAGACATTATTATCAAAAACATTCTTGACTTTGGGAATGTTTGGGCGACGGATTGGATGAAGAGCACTTACACAGAAAATGAAATAAAAGAGGTTATCAGGAAATCAGTCAGATCAAGCTGGAGCAAAAAATCAATTAATTTTTGGTCTTTTATTTATGGAGTTTCTCCTAAGGAAACTCGTTTTTAGCTTATGTTTTATAATATTCTTGATAAAAAAAGAGAAGAAATTTTGCCAATTCTTGGCTTAGTTAAAGATAATTTTTATCTCGCCGGCGGAACGGCTTTGGCACTGCACTTAGGACATAGGGATAGCCTTGATTTTGATTTTTTTTCTGAAGAAGATTTTGACACCGGAGATTTATTTGAAAAATTGAGAGAAATTTTCAAAGACCATAATATCCAGAAGATTCAAGATGAAGAAAATACTCTTACCGTTGTAGTTGATGATGAAATAAAAATCAGTTTTTTTACTTACAAATGTCATCTTTTGAATCCGCTTATTTTCGAAAAATATCTTCATTTGGCTTCGGTTCAAGATATCGCTTGCATGAAATTGGCAGCTATTGTTAGCCGATCTACAGAAAAAGATTATGTCGATCTGTTTTTTATTTTGCAAAATGATAATCTTTCAGATTTGCTTAAGTTATCTAAGGAAAAGTTTCCCACTATAGACACAAACTTGATTTTAAAAAGTTTGATTTATTTTGATGACATTACCCAAGAGGAGATTATTTTTAAAAACGATAAAGAAGTTTCGCTAGATGAAATCAAGACTTTTTTTCAGGAGGTCGTGAGAAATGTTTTGAAATCAAGCTAGAACTACGGAAGAAAAAACCCTAAATGAAGTTGCAAGCATGATCTTTGCAAAATAAACACACTTAAAAAGAGGTGATAAGATGATTTTTTGGAGAAAATTTATAAAAAAGAAAAATAATAGTAGCAGAAGTATTCCGGAGATAAATCCGCGAGCGTTGAGAAAAGAATTGGAAGAAAAAACTGAAGAATCTTTTTCTCATTTTAGAGTTGCAAGATTTGCATCATGGCAGAAAGCCAGATGTATTATGCTCGATTAATTTTTTTGAAAAATCCTTAAATAAGAGGTGAGTTCAATGAACTTGCCTTGTATTTTTTTTTAAGTATTTCTTGTTATTAAAATTTTACAAGTTTGCAGATTGGTATATAATAGAATTATCATGTAAGCATGTAAACATTTAAAAACGAAATATTTGCAAATAGAGATTCGGGCTATTCCTGTCTACCGACAGGCAGGCGAGTGGTTTGTTCATAATTCGAGTCGCTTTATATAAATTAAATTCGTATCATGCAAGAAATAATAATAACTTATCTTTCAGGGGTGCCAAAAGAATTGGCAACTTTTCTTATGGCCATGCTCCCGGTTACAGAACTCAGAGCTTCTATTCCAGTAGCGATTCTTAAGTATGGACTAAGTCCTTGGAGTGCCTTTTTTTGGTCCATATTGGGAAATACTTTCTTAGGGGTATTGATAGCTTTATTTATAAGACCAACCACCAAATTTATAATTGAAAAAAATGATTTTTTAAATAATATTTGGAAAAAATACATTGGAAGACTTAAGGAAAAGCACACTGAAAAGTTTAAAAAATGGGAGGCTTGGGCATTAGTGTCCTTTGTAGCTATCCCACTTCCTATGACAGGAGCTTTCAGTGGAGCGGTTGCTGCTTCAATTTTTCAGATAAAAATTAAAAAGGTTATCCCTCTTATTTTATTGGGATGTATGATTTCAGGAACAATCGTTACATTGATGACACTGGCTTTTTCTTTATAGGATATAAATAAAACTTATGAAAAAAATGGTAATAGGAAACTTAAAGATGAATATTGTCTCAAGAGTCGAAAGAGATAATTATTTTAAAAGTCTTCGAAATAGCTTGAAGGGTAAAAAATTTGAAAAAATTTCAGTTGTTCTTTGTGTGCCGGCTATTCACTTAGAATCTTTTTTGAAGAATATCAAAAACAAGAATATTTCTTTTGGAATACAAGATGGTCATTGGGAAAACAAAGGCGCTTTTACTGGAGAAACTTCATTGGCTATAGCTAGTGACTTAGGTGCAGGATTTGTAATCGTGGGTCATAGTGAAAGAAGAAAGCATTTTCATGAAAGTAATCAGACAATAAACGCTAAGCTATCAAATGCATTTAAAAATAATTTAATACCTATATTTTGTATTGGTGAGAATTTAGAAGAAAAAGAGTCTGGAAAAACTAAAGAGATTATCCTCAGGGAGATATCTGAAGGGCTTGATGGTATATCTAGAGCAAAGATTTCAAAGATGATTATTGCGTATGAGCCAATTTGGTCGATCTCCACTAGTGGAACTGGAAGGCTACCTAAGTCAGAAGAAATTATGAGCGCTAAAATACTTATTCAAAAAATTTTAATGGATAAATTTGGATTGAGCGTGAAGCAAATGCCAAGTATAATTTATGGTGGATCAGTGAATTATAGGAATATTAATGAGACTTGCTTGGAGCCTAACATGGGTGGTGTTCTTGTTGGTGGAGAGTCTCTGCATCCGGATTCATTTATGAGGATAGCTGAAAACATAGAACATGGAGCATAAAGCATAAAGCATATAGAACGGAACACGTAACATATAACAAATTAACATTTAAACATGTAAGTATTTAATTAATTTATATTAAATGCGAATGCTTGTATTGCATATTTGCATCATTCATATAAGATTTTCGTGTCATTAGTATCACATAAAACAATTTAACAATATAACAATATAACAAATTATATGATCGTAGGAGTAAAAGAAATATTAAGAAAAGCTAATGAGGAGGGTTATGCCGTAGGAGCATTTAATACTATAAACTTAGAAACTACTCAGGCTATTCTTGAAGCAGCTAAAGAAAAAAATTCTCCGGTAATTGTTCAAATTACTGAAACTACTATGAATTATGCTGGAGGAAGAGCTATATTTAATATTGTAAAAAATATAGCAGAATTTTATTGTAATGATATTCCTGTTGGAATTCACTTGGATCATGGTAAAAGCTTTGAAATAATTCAAAGAGCTATAGATATTGGTTTTGATTCAGTGATGTATGACGGGTCTAGAAAGAAATATGAGGATAATTTGTTGACGACTAAGAAGATTTCTGATTTTTGTAAAGAAAAAGGAATTAGCTTGCAAGCAGAATTAGGGAATGTTCCTTATATGAAGGAAGTTGGGTCCAAAGAAATCAACTGGGATGAATATATGACAGATCCTGCGCAAGCAGAGGATTTTGTCAAAGAAACAGATATATATGCTTTAGCGGTAGCTATCGGGAATGCGCATGCTTTTACTAGAGAAAGAAGCGAGCCTGATTTTGAGAGGTTGGAGAGTATAAACAAGAGACTTAATATGCCTCTTATTATGCACGGAGCTTCTGACTGGGAAGAGGTAAATGTTAAAGAAGCTGTGATGCGAGGAATAAATTGTTTTAATGTAGATACTGCTTCTAGAGTAGCTTTTGTTTCTAGTTTGGAAAAAACAATTAATTGCGAGGGAGCAGTTTCATTTGATGTTAGAAAACACTTGAGTCAGGCAAGGGATGCTGTTAAAGATGCGGTTAAGCATAAGATAGAAATTTTTGGCAGTGAAGGAAAGGCGTAAAGTATTTAAGCATGTAAACATCAAAGCATCTAAGCAAATGAATTCCGAAGCATTTCGCTTCAGGAAAAAATTTTTAAAATAAGTGATTAGTTCGTAAAATATTTTGTTGAGAAATAGTATTCATAATTCATGATTCATACTTCATAATACAATTGCATGAAAATTTTAATGGTGGCACCAGTACCGTTTTTTGTTGAGAGAGGAACTCCAATAAGGATATTGGAGGAGGCTTTGGCGCTTGAGAAAGAGGGGGTTGATATTGATATAGTAACTTATCACCTTGGAAGAAATATAGGAGAGATAAGAGAAAAAACCAAAATAAGGATCTATAGAATAGCTAGGCTTCTTTTTTGGTATAATAAAAAAGAGGCTGGCGCTGATTGGCAGAAAGTTATATTGGATATACTTCTTATTTGGAAAATTTCTAAAATAGTTTTTTTAAAAAAACCAAAAATTATTCATGCTCATTTGCATGAAGGCGTTTTGGCTGGGTGGGTAGTAAAGAAAATTTTTTTTTGGAGAGATATCAAGTTAGTTGCTGACTTTCATGGAGGACTTGTTAGTGAAATGGAATCTCATGGTTATCTGAACGGAGGACTTTTGAAAAATATTTTTAGATTCCTAGAGAAATCAATTTTTTCACTAGGTGATTGGACAATTACAAGCTCAAGTGAGTTAAAAGAGCGTGTTATTAATTTAAGGAAAAAGAATAACAATGTATCGGTAGTATTGGACGGTGTCAATCTTGATAAGTATAAAATAAAAAGGAGAGGTGAAATAAGCGATAATAATATAAAGGTTATTTATTCAGGATCTTTTGTTAAAAACAAGGGAATTGATTTATTGTTGAAATCCATCAAGGAAATATCTCAAATGAATATTAAAAATATTTCATTTATTTTAGCAGGAAGTCCAGTGGTAAATATCCAAGATTTTATAAGAAAAAATAATCTTGAGGGAATAGTGCAGATTATAAGCCCTCTTGAATACAATAAGTTGCCAGAAATCAATCAAAGGGGTGATATAGGTATTGATCCAAAAACTTCAGAAGTTGGACAAGCTAGTGGAAAAATATTGCAATATATGGCAGCTGGACTCCCGGTAATTTGCTTTGATAGAAAAAACAATCATAAATATTTGGGAGAAGCTGGTTACTATATTAAGGAAAATTCTACAGAAAAGGTTGTTAGCTCCATTCTGGACTTAATGAGAAATCCTGATAAAATAAATACTATGTCAAGGATCTCTAAAAAAAGATCAGCGGATTTTTCTTGGGAGAAATCAGCTAAAAAAATAATTAAAATATATAATAAAGTCAATAACCCTTCTTAATCTGATAGTCGAGAGTTCCTTTGTGCTCAACTTCAATAAGGTTAAAAAAGAGGAAAAATAAAATGAGAAAATTTTTAATATTTCTAAGTATAGTTGCAATAATTGGTATTGTTATTTTTGTTTCCAATTTAGCCAAGAATACCAGCAAGTCTTCAGTGATATCAACATCTCTTTCGGCAGCAAATAATGTTATTAAATTGCTCCCGATAAAAGAAGATACTAAAAAAGAAATAGAAGTTATTGATAGATTGGTTGAAGAAATTACAAAGAAAGATAATCGCGAAAGAAAATTTTTAATTCTTCTTCAAAACAATATGGAGTTACGTCCTGGAGGAGGGTTTTTGGGTCAGTACGCAGTAGTAAAAATAAAAAATGGAGAGGTTATTGATAATTACTTTGAGGATGCCAATCTTCTTGATCAAAGAATCAATGCCAAGGTTCCAACTCCTTATCCTTTTGAAAGGATGATGAGCTTAAAGAGATGGAAGTTTCGTGATTCAAACTTCTCTCCTGATTATCCAACTAATGTAGAAAAAGCAAAATATTTTTATCGTCTTGCTGGAAGAAGCAGTGATTTTGACGGAGTGATAGCAGTAAACGCTTTTACTTTTAATAGAGTTTTCAATCTAACAGGGCCGATAACCGTTCCCGGTTATGGTGTAACATTAAACAGCGAGAACGCTACTTTGGAATTGGAAGAAATAGTTGAGAAAAAATATATCTTAGATGAAAACTTGGATACTCAAAATAGAAAAGCTATAATGAAAACACTAACTAATATAATTATTGAAAAAATAGTAAAAATAGAAAATATTGCCAAGATCTCTAAGTTTGTCCTCGAAGAACTTCGCAACAAGGATGTTATGTTAAATTTTAAAGATGAGAATTTGCAAGAACTTGTTAAGGGCGTGCATTGGGGCGGAAGTGTAGCGAGAGATTGGCCAGGGGACTACCTTATGTTGGTGGATGCAAATATGGGTGCATTGAAGTCAAATTATTACATCAAGAGAGATATTGAATATAATGTTGATTTAACGGGAGAAAAACCCATGGCAGAGCTTAGGATTTTTTATAGGCACGAGGCAACTTACGGAGATTGGAGAACCATGGATTATCACTCTTACTTGAGAATTTATACTCCTGAAGGGTCTAATCTTTTGGAGAGAGAGATGGTGAGTTATCCGCTAACTGTTGACGAATTCGGCAAAACTTATTTTGGATTTATAATGCATGTTTTAATAAATCGCAATACCGATGTTAGAATAAAATATGAACTTCCTGAGAGCGTGCGAGAAGGTGATTATAAACTGCTTATGCAAAAGCAATCAGGTATAGGTGAAATTCCAGTTAAGATAAATGTCAAAACTAATGATGGTGATTTTTCTCATGAAGAAGTCCTCAAGAAAGATTTAAAATTTGAGCTGAAATAGGTTGATATTTAGTCATATAGACATATAATCAAGTAAACATGTAATTGAGTGAATATTCAGACTTGTTGCTATTTTATCTTTCAAATATGTGAAACTATCAAATTGTCAGAGTTAAGCGCAATAATATTAAAGTTAAAAATAGTGTATAATCAGAGAGTGTTTAAATGTTTATTATTATGAAATTACTTCTTGTAAAGATTGGAAAAGCTATTCACACTATCGAAAGAGATGGTATTTTTCATGGGGGAAAAAGAGTTTTTGTGGCATTCTTCTCCCTTTTTAAAAAAGTAAAAGAAGGAGACATACTATTCATTACAGGCGGGGTTGGAGATAGCGCTAGGTATAGAACTCAGCATGTATCTGAAGAGCTAGCTTTTCATGGAATAAAATCTTCGATAGCAGTTCAAGATAATCCTATGCTTACTAAACATGTAGATAAATTTAGTGTTTTTGTTTTTCATCGGACTATTTACTCTCCAGGTGTCAAAAAAATGATAGATAAGATAAAACAGCAGGGTAAAGAAATAATTTTTGATACTGATGATCTGGTTTTTGATTCAAAGTATCTAAAGCACATGGATTTTTTCAAGAAGATGAATAGGTTTGAAAAAAAACTTTATGAAAATGGAGTTGGTGGAGAAATACTGAGAGATTCTTATGTTAAAGTAGCGACAACATCGACTCAGTATTTGGCTAAAAAACTTGAAGAAAGAAATAAGAAAGTTTTTATTGTGCCCAACAAATTGCCAGAAAGCGATATAGAGATTGTAGGAAATATAAAGGTAAATAACTTGGAGAATAGGTACTTTTCTCAGGAAAGGATAGTTCTAGGTTATTTTAGTGGAGCGCATGGGCACGATAAAGATTTTTCAACTATTGAAGATTCTCTTATAGAGATTATGGAAAAATTTGATGAAGTTAGGTTATTCTTAGGCGGACCCTTGGAAGTAAGTGATAAGTTTAATAAGTATCAAAAAAGAATTATTAGAAAAAGTTATGTTCCTAGGGCTGAAAATTATAGAAATATAGCTGGTGTTGATATAAACTTGGCTCCCTTGGAAATAGATAATCCTTTTTGTGAGTCTAAGTCCGAGTTAAAGTTTTTTGAAGCAGGTATATTAGGGGTACCAACTGTGGCTGTAAGTAATTCTACATTTGCTGGAGCAATAGAAGACGGGGTGGATGGATTTTTAGCTGGAAATAACAATGAATGGTTTGCTAAAATAGAGAGACTTATTTTGAATCCAAAAACAAGAAAAGAAATGGGTAAGAATGCTAGAAAAAAAGTTCTCTCAAGATACACCAATCGAAATAGTAACAACGAAGAATACTATAATTATTTAAGAAGTAAGGTGAATAACTAAAGTTGAAATTATCCGGCTTATTTCTTCTTTCTTGAACTGTATTTTATTGTCCGGGTTTACTTTTTGTTAAAAATTTATTAAAATTAGTATGTATGAGGAAATTTAGAAAAAAAGTTAGAATTGTTTGGATAGTTATTTCTGCACTAGCAGTTATTTCTATGATTGGTTTTTTATTAGCGCCGGCTTTTGTCGGATATTAGTTTAGATGCGTTTATTTATAATCATCTTGATTTCTGTAGGTGTTCTTGGTGCAAGTTTTTTCTTGTCCATTCCTGCTTTCAAAGAAATGCAGAGATCAAAAGCTATTGAAAAAGAGATCAATGCCTTAAAGGAAGAGGCTGAAAAAATTAGTAAAGAAAACAATTTTTTAAGAGAACAAGTGCAGTATTTAGAATCGGATCATTATAAGGAAAGGCTTGCGAAGGATAAGTTGAATTTGCGTAACCCAGGTGAGAAAATTGTTATGGTTCAACCCGTCTCAGAAAAAGATAAAGATATAAAAGGTGTTACTTCAGAGAGAGTTGGCGGTAGTGATGAAAAAGAGGATAATAATATGTCAAATTTTAAAAAATGGTGGGAGTATTTTTTTAATTAAAATATGGTAAAAGAAAATAAAGAAGACAACGAAGGAAGAACTAAAAAAGTAAAAATTAGTACTATATTTTTAAGTACAATTATTTTCTTAATTTTTTTATTTACTATCCTTGTTGTGATTTTTTATAAGTTTGAGGATAATTTTGTGTCCGATAATTTGGGCAAAGCTCTGCCCTTACCCGCGGTTTACATAAAAGATACTGGGATAATCTCTACCAATAAAGTGTTTGATAACTTAAAGTCTATTAAAACGTTTTATAAAAATCAAGATTTTTCCAGCACAGGCTACAGAGTAGACTTTCAAACTAAGGAGGGATTAATGAGGCTTAAGATAAGAGAAAAGGAGCTTATAAATAAAATGATAGAAGATAAAGTTATTGAAGATATAGCTAAGGAAAAAGGAGTTAGGATTAGCGATAGTTTAGTAGATGAGAGTGTTGAGAGAAAAATTAACGAGTATGGAAGTGATGATTTTGTGAGAGATAACTTAGAAAATCTTTATGGATGGAGCTTGGATGACTTTAAAGAAAAGATTGTAAAACCTAGTCTCTATAAGGATGAGTTGGAAGATTGGGTTAGTGAAAATGCTTATAAGGAAAAAAATGAAAAAGCAAAAGATGAAATAGAGAAAGCATTTCAGAAAATAGAATCTGGAGAGGATTTTGAATCAGTAGCTGAAGATACCTCAGAGGGAATAACTTCAAAAAATGGTGGTCATTTAGGGTTATTTAAAAAAGAGTATATAGCTGCTGTTTTAAGAAAAGATGTTACGTCTTTGAATGTTGACGAAGTTAGCGGTGTTTTAGAAAGCAAGCTTGGTTATCATATAATAAAGTTAGATGATAAAAATGTTGATGAAGAAGGGGAGGTTATTTTCGATCTGAGTCAAATATATGTTCCTAAAGGATCTTTTGCTGAATGGATTGGTGAAAAAATAAAAGAACTAGAGGTGAAAGTCTTGGTTAAGGATTATGTTTGGAATCAGGATACGGGAATGATTGAGTTTAGTGACAGTGAATTGATGGAGTTTGAAAAAAAATCTATGAAAGAGAGTGTAGAAGATGCTTCACTGTTGCCAGTTTAGTTTTTAAAATAATTTATTTAAAATAATAATTAATATAATTATAAAATTATGACAAAAGTAAAAGTTGATGAAAATCTTTGCATCGGGTGTGGAACATGCGAAGCTCTCTGTCCAACAGTTTTTAAAATGGACATGGAGTCTGGCAAATCAAAGGTTATCGCAGAGGAATGTGGGGACTGTAACTGTCAAGAAGCTATTGATAGTTGCCCAGTAAGTGCTATTTCAATGGCTAAGGAAGAAGAATAGAAGTGGCAAGTATTTACTTTAGACTGACTAGTTGACTACCTTTTTGATTTTTTGTTGAATTGATATTTAAATGTTTTTATATTTACCTGCTATATTTCAAGGAATTTTATTTGTATTAAGTTTAGGACTACTATCTTTTTACGGTGATTTTTTCTGGTTTTTCTTTGGAGTATTTTTTATTGTATCGATTGTAGGATTTCGTTTTGCTGCAAAAAGGTGGTCTTTTTGGTATCTACTTATTTTATTCTTATTTTCTGTTTGGGTAATTGTGAACTTTATTGATATTGATAAATACAGGCAAATTTTTATTTTTGCAAGCTCAGTGATTTACTATTTCTTAATTTTGGGAGTTTACAGAGTAAAAAGAAATCCAAAGGATCAAACAGCCAGAGGAATAATGTCAATGGTTCTTATGGCTACTATTTTCCTATTTTTTTCTGCTAGTTATGGAGCTTATCTTAATTTTGAAGCCCCTGTCTGGTTTTTGATGATTTTTTATTTTGTTAACATATGGTTAGTGAGCTATCAATATTTTGTATCAATAGAAGGAAGGGATAAAGTGGTGGTACTTATTTATAGTTTCATGCTTGGTTTTGCGATATTGGAAATGGGGTGGATTATTAACTTTTGGCCTTTCAGTTATTTGACCACAGGGTTTATATTATTCATGTTTTATTATGTGTTATGGGATTTGGTGCAAAGCTACTTTTTTAATAATTTATCACGAAAAAAAGTTTTTTTTAACCTGCTTTTCTTTGTGATAATTTCTTCAGTAATACTATTTTCCTCAACCTGGCTCCCAGTTATTTAATTTCGTTTATAATTTAATTTTAAAATCATGTTAAAAAGAAGAGTAATTAAGTTAGTTTTAGTAGCTTTAGCTATATTTTTTTTAGGAGGAATTGGTGGTTTTGTTTTTGACAAATATTTTGCTCCATATCTGAGTAGCTGTAAGCTGTTTTCTGGTAACGAATTTTTTCAAAAAAATGGAAAAAACACTACTATCATTAGAGAAACCGAAAGAGTGGTGGTCAAGGATGATAATTCTATAAATGAGATAGCATCTAGTGCAGCGCAGTCAGTGGTAGATATTGTTGCAATAGCTGAGAAGACTAATTCTTCATCTGTCGCAACACTTCAGGTAACTGGCAAAAAGGGAACCGGAACTATACTTACTAATGATGGTGTGGTGGTTACGCACATAGAAAGTGTAATCGATGAAGATGCGAGCTATAGCGTAACTGTTTTTGATGGATCTACTTTTGAAGCCGAATTAGTTGCGGTTGATGATTTTTCTGAGCTCGCTTTCTTGAAAATCGATGGAGCAAACCTACCAGCTGTTCCCTTTGCGAATTCAGACGATGTTATTATTGGTAAAAAAGCTATTGCACTCGGTAGTTCTTTAGAGGAAAATCAGGTCAGTATTACTGAGGGAATCTTGAGCGACTATGATAATAGATTTAATCTAGCAGGAGTAGTTGCTTCTTCAGAAAAATTAGAAGGAGTTTTTCGTTCAAATTTTAAGGAAAATGACAATTATGTAGGTGCTCCCATTATTGATTATAATGGAGAGTTGGTTGCAATAACCTCAGTTATAAAGGTGGACAATGAAAGAAAGTACTTTCATATACCTGCAAATAAAGTAAAGAAAATAATGAGTAGTATTTTTTCTGAAGAGTCCAGTGAGAGAGCTAAGTTGGGTGTTTATTATGTTTCTATAGACAGATTTTATGCAAAAATAAACAATTTATCAGTAGACAAAGGGGCTCTAGTTTATTCTCCATCAGGATCTCAGGGATTAGCTGTGATTGCAAATAGTGCAGCTAGTAAGGCTGGCATAAAGGTTGGAGATATAATTACTTCCTTTAATCAAGAAGAGATAAATTTAAGAAATTCTTTATCTAGTTATGTAAATAAATATAAGGCAGGTGACAATGTAGATATTGAAATTATAAGAGATGGAGAGAAGCTGACATTGCCTATTTTCTTTAATTCATAGAGAATTTATTATTTTTGTGTTAAAATTAGGTAGAGAGTTGTTTTAATTTTAAAAAATGATCACATAGACTAGTCTTTTATAAAATATGGCAAAAAAGAAAAAGAAAAATAAGAAATCAAAAAAAGATCAGAGTAAGCTCCAAATAAAGCTCAAGGGTGATGTCAAAAGAGGTATTGCCTCAGTGTTTTTGTTTTTAATGGCAGTTCTTTTTATGTTCGGATTTTTTGGTGCAGGAGGTGCTCTGGGGAATTTTTTCAATAAAATTGGAGGGATAGTTTTTGGCTGGGGTAAGTGGCTCTTCCCTTTTTCTCTAACTATTGCAGGTATAATCTTACTTTATAGAAAAAAAGCAGCTTTTTATATAGTTAAAATTTTGGGACTTTCTATAATTTTCTTGAGTTTCTTGGGTTTTTTCCATATTTTTTATGAGAAAGAGTTTTTCTTGGAAATTGCTAAAGCTGGTAGTGGAGGAGGTTATGTGGGTTATTTGATAGCCATATCTTTAGTTAAGCTTACTGGTAAAGCCGCAGGTTTTATTGTTCTTCTGGCTCTCTTGATTGTGGGGACGATGGTTGCTTTTAATTTTTCTATATTAGAATTTATTACTAGGGCTACTGAAAAAAGCGGAAAAAAAGATAAGGAAGAAGAGAGTGAGCGGGGAAGCAAGATTGATGAAAGCAATGATGAGGAAAAAAGTTTTCAGCTTACAAGCGAGAAAAAAGAATATGAAAAAAATGATTTAAATAATAATATAAAAGAAGTAAAATTTGTAGAGGGTCCTGGAGATTGGGAGAAAGGTGAATATGGAGACACTGAAAACACATCTGCAGCTGTGGACGCATCTAAAAAGACTAAGAAGAAAAACCTTGTTTCATCTAATGACAAAAATGTTATAACAAGATGGGATTTACCGCCCTTGGATTTATTGGAGGGATCTGTTGGAGAAGCTCAAAGTGGAAATGTTGAAGAAAATATAGAAATTATAGAGGATACTTTTGCTAACTTTGGAATTGACCTAGAAATGGGAGAGGTCAAAGTTGGCCCGGTTGTTACTCAGTACAGTTTCCGACCAGCTGTGGGTGTAAAGTTGAGCAAAATAGTTTCTTTGAGTGATGATTTAGCGCTAGCACTAGCCGCTCACCCAATCAGAATTGAGGCTCCAATACCAGGCAAATCACTTATTGGGATAGAGGTTCCCAATAAAAAAGGTGTTATGGTTAGATTGAGAAATGTTTTAGCTAGTGATGAGTTTTTGTCGGATGAAAATAATTTAAAAATAGCTCTAGGTAAAGATGTTGAAGGAAACTTTGTGGTAGGAAGTTTAGAAAAAATGCCACATCTTTTAATAGCAGGAGCTACAGGTACGGGTAAAAGTATAACTATAAATTCTCTAGTTCTTTCACTATTATATCAGTATTCACCAGATGATCTTAAAATGATATTAGTAGATCCTAAAAGGGTGGAGCTTTCTCGTTTCAATAAGATACCTCATCTTTTAGCTGATGTTATTGTAGACAATAATAAGGTCGTGAATGCTCTCAAGTGGGCTGTTGGGGAAATGGAATCTAGATATAAGATTTTGGAAGACGTTGGATCTAGAGATTTAGAATCTTATCATCTTAAGTACAATCAAGGCGTGAAAAGAAAATATATGGATCCGGATACGGGAGAAAAAGTGGTCGAAGGACTCAAGAAATTGCCTTATATTGTGATTATAATAGATGAATTAGCAGATTTAATGGCTTCTTTTGGTAAGGATGTTGAAGGTGTTATTATGCGTTTGGCACAGATGTCTAGGGCAGTGGGGATTCATCTTGTTATTTCGACACAGAGACCAAGTGTTGAAGTATTAACGGGCGTTATTAAGGCTAATATTCCTTCTAGGATTGCTCTTCAGGTTGCTTCCCAGGTTGATTCGAGGACAATATTGGATATGCGTGGAGCGGAAAAACTTCTAGGCAGAGGAGATATGTTATTCCTTTCTGCTAATTCACCTAAGTCCAAAAGAATTCAGAGTACTTTTATTTCCGAGGAGGAAGTTGGAAAAGTAGTTAGTTTTATAATAAAGCAATATTCTAAGATGCAAAAAAACAGTGATGACAGCAGTGAGGTTGATCCAGATGATATAACTAAAGCTAAGATGAATGACTCTCAGGTTGCTTCTGGACAAGTGGATTTTTCGCAATCACCAGAAGAGGATGATAGTGATGTTCTTTATGAAGAAGCTAAGCAAATTGTTATGGAGTCGAAAAAAGCATCAGCTTCTCTTTTGCAGAGAAGGTTGAGAATTGGTTACAACAGAGCAGCTAATCTTATTGAAAATCTGGAAAATAAAGGAGTTGTCGGTCCAGCAGATGGTGCGAAACCTAGGGAGGTTTTGTCTGCTGATGATTCAGAGGTAGATGAGAATAGCCAGAAAAAAAATAAAGAAGATGTGAACTACGAAGATGATCAGAAAGATCAAGAACAAAGAGAGAAATGGCAAGTATAAAGAAGTATTAAGCAGGGTGTATTAAGTAGTAGGTACTACTTTCTACTTTCTACTTTCTACTTTCTACTTAATTATGAATGGATTTAAGAGAACAAAAGTTCAATCATTGACTCTGGGTGAAAAACTAAAGACTATTAGGGATAACAAAAGAGCTAGTCTTAGTGATATCTCCAGAAATACTAGGATTCAAATTGAATATTTGGAATGCTTGGAGCAGGGAGCTTATGATAAGTTGCCGGCAGATGTTTATGTGAAAGGCTTTTTAAAAGCTTTTGCAGAATACTTAAATGCTGATGAAAAGGATTTGATTAGATCTTTCAAGAAGGAAAAAAGTATACAAAAAAGTATTAAAGGTGATAATTCAAAAAAAAATGATTATAAAAAAATAAGCTTATCAAACTTTTCTGTTAATCCAAGAATTATTTCTATAGTGCTAATAACAATTCTTTTTATAGGAATGTCCCTATATTTGTATAATAAATTAGATAGCTTTGTTTCTACTCCAGAGCTTGTTGTTCTGAATCCAGATGAAAACAGTGTTGTTTACAAGAGTCAAATTTTAGTTAGCGGAAGAACTGATGAGGGTAATGAGGTTTTTATAAACAATCAGCCAGTTTTAGTTGATGAAAATGGATCATTTAAAGAGAATTTAATACTTAGAAGTGGTATCAACATGATAACGGTGAGAAGTGTTAATAGATTTGATAAAGAGGCTATTAGAGAGGTATCGGTAGATGCTAGATATGAAGTTAAAAATCCAGAAGAAGAAGATACAGCTGAGAATCAAGAAGACAATCAAGGTCAAGAAAATACGAGTACTCAAGAAGATAGCGGCAATGAAAACTCAAGTGAGAGTACTGACTCTGACTTACAATCAGATGTCAATAATACTAGCGAGCAAGATAGTTCACCTGTGGATAACAGTTAGACTAACTACTTGACAGTGATATCTTATGATGATATTATATCACTATAGCATGTAGTACGTAACACATAACATATAACATATAAACATACAACATTAAAGCACGAGAACATGATGTCGAAATATTTTGTAACTAATTTATTTTTTCAGTGATACATGTTTCATGCTCTATGTTCTATGAACTAATAATATGGCAAGCAAAAAAGAAAAGGTGGTAAAAAAAGAAGATAATAAAAAATTGAAAGAGGAAAAAATAAAGAAAGTAGAAGGGGTTGTTGATGAAATAAAGCAAAAATTTGGAGATGGAATGATAATGAAATTGGGGGAAATCAAAAAAGTTGATGTAGCTTCAATTCCAACAGGTTCTGTATCTCTGGATATTGCGTTGGGTATAGGTGGTGTTCCAAGAGGGAGGATAATAGAGATATATGGGCCAGAATCTTCTGGTAAAACAACTCTATCCTTGCATATTGCAGCTAATGCGCAAAAAGCTGGGGGAACAGTAGCTTTTGTTGATGCTGAACATGCTATGGACCCAGAATATGCTAAAAGAATAGGGGTCGATACTAAAAATCTTTTAATATCACAGCCTGATGCAGGAGAGCAAGCTCTCGATATAGTTGAAACTCTTGTTTCCAGTAAGGCAGTGGATTTGATAGTTGTAGATTCTGTGGCAGCACTTGTTCCTAGAGCTGAGATAGAAGGTGAAATGGGTGATCATCATGTTGGCCGTCAAGCTCGACTTATGTCGCAAGCACTAAGGAAATTAACTTCTATTGTGGCAAGATCTAATACGGTAGTTATATTTATAAATCAGATTAGAATGAAAATCGGAGTTATGTTTGGTAATCCAGAAACAACCACTGGAGGACAAGCACTTAAATTTTATTCTTCTGTAAGGATAGAAGTTCGTAGAAGTGCTCAGATTAAAAAAGGAGATAAGGTGGTAGGAAACAGGGTAAAGGCAAAAGTTGTCAAAAACAAAGTTGCACCACCTTTTCAAAACACTGAATTCGATATTATGTATAATGAAGGAATATCTCGTGGAGGAGATCTTCTCGATACAGGTGTTGTGCTCGACGTAATTAAAAAAGCTGGTAATTCGTATTCTTTCGAAGAAGAAAAACTAGGAGTGGGTAGGGAAAAGGCCAAAGATTTCTTAAGAGAGAACAAGGATATCTTTAAGAAAATAGAAAAAGATGTGCTGCGTTCAGCTAAAGCAGAAAGAGCTTCTCAGTAGAAATAAAAAAAGCCCTATAGTACCAATATAGGGCTTTTTCTTTACCAGAATAGATAAACAGGTTACAATTAAGATATAAAAAGTGTTACTTAACATGTTAAGTAACATCATTTAAAATTAAAATTATGCCAAGAAGAAAGTTAGAAAATAAAAATATTAGAAAGCTAACTCGCATGGGGCGAGCCGGTTCAAGTTTGGGACTTACCATTCCCAAGGAAATTGCCACAGAATTGGGGTGGCGAGAGCGACAGAAGGTTGTCGTAAAAAAATCTGGTAAAAAATTAATTATTGAAGATTGGCCTACTAGTCGAGTTAAGAAAGTGAATAAATAATTTTAAAGATAAGGAGATAAGAGAAAATGGCAATATGCAAAAAATGCATATAGTATGCCTAAGGAATAAAAATGAAGCTGTTCCAAAATGGAACACGTTAGATTTTTTTATCAACTATTTTCAGAATCGAAACAATTCAAAGTTTTTAGTTATTGCAAAAATTGCAACAGCTCAAATTGCTATGTAAGTTGTGCAAAAATTACACAGGTTGAGAAAGTTGGAAAAAATAGAATGATATTTGAAAATTTTAAAATACTAAAAAATATGAAAAAACAAGATGAATATTATTATGATGCTATGGAGCTTTTAGACATGGGGGAAGTGGGAGCGTGCGAAGCTTTAAAATTATTGAACAAGGCCTTGAAATTGGATGAGAATTATGCCCAGACATACATTGGTTTTATTTGTGCTTATGGGAATTTAGGAAAAGAGAAAGAATATGAAAAAGCAGTCAAGGCAGCGTATGAAAAAACTTTGAAAAAGTTTCAAAAATGGCCAAAAAGAATGGAGTGGGGAGTTATGGAAAATCGTGCTTATATGAGAGCGATTCAATATATGGCGGAATGGCATTGGGATAATGGAGAAGATGAAAAGGCCATTGAATTATTTCGATTATTGCTAAAGTTGAATCCGGGAGATAATCAAGGTGTGAGATACGAAATTGCCGGGCTGTATGCTGGAGTTAACGGTGATGATATTAATGATATGTTTGACGAAGGAAATGCTAATCAAAATTGGGATAATCTTGAGATTCTTGTTGAGGAACAGAACAAAAAGCATAAGTTCTGGAAACCTCAAAAATACTAGGGCTGGAAAATAATTAGAAAAGAATAATTCTAACTGAATATTTTGGATTTTAAGAGTAAAACTGAAAGTGTAAAAACTCAAATCATAACATCTTATTCTGGAAACACTTACATCATAGAGAGCTCTTTTGTTACATGTTTTTTTAAAGATGAGTCCAACAATTGCCATTTATAGCCATTTATTATAACATTACGTTACATAATTTTTAACAATTTGTTATATATTTAAGCAAGCAAAATTACATATTCCTGTTAAGAATAATCTTTTACCTGTCAGAAACGAAATTGAATAAAATATTATGATAACGTTAGAGTATAATCAAAATGTGAATATGATAATATGCTAGTGTATTCAAAACAGAATTAACTTATGTTTACAAAAGCTTTTGAGGAACTTAATAAGGATGATACTGGTATTGCCGGCGGCAAAGGCGCTTCGCTGGGCGAGATGACTCAGGCTGGTATTCCTGTTCCGCCGGGTTTTGTGGTGCTTACAGATGCTTTTGAAAGGTTTCTTCTGGAAACTGATCTCAAACAAGAGATAGAGAGCGAGCTTTATAAAGTTCAGCAAGAAAAAATTCATACCGTGGAATATGCATCCGAGCGCATCCAAAAAATGATTTTGGAAGCTAGTATTCCGGAAAATATCGCCACTGTAATTGACAAAGAATTTAAAAAACTAAAAAAATGTCATTCTGAACTTGATTCAGAATCTCAAAAAGATGACAATTTTTTTGTTGCCGTGCGTTCAAGCGCCACTGCTGAAGATAGCGCTTCAGCAGCTTGGGCGGGGCAGCTGGATAGTTTTTTGAACACTACAGAAAAAAAATTACTGGAAAATGTAAAAAAGTGCTGGGCTTCGCTTTTTACACCGCGTGCGATATTTTATCGCTTCGAGAAAGGACTTGAGAAGAGCCACGTGTCAGTTGCAGTTGTTGTGCAAAAGATGGTCGAGAGTGAAAAATCAGGCATAGCTTTTTCAGTGCATCCGGTTACCGAAAACCCCAATCAGCTCATCATCGAAGCCGGATTCGGACTCGGAGAAGCGATAGTTTCCGGGTCTATTACACCGGATTCTTACGTCGTAAACAAGTCAAAAGTTCAAGGCCTGTCTGCCGATAGGCATGGTGAAAAGTGTAAAGTGGAGGAAGTAATTATTGATGTAAATGTGAGTACTCAGACTAAAGGATTATATAGATCGTGTCATCTCGACCGAAGCCCTTCCCTTGATGACCGGGGGCGAAGCGGAGAGATCTCAAATAATGAATGGGTAGAATTGGGAGACAAAGGCAAGGGCCAAGTTTTGAATGAAAAAGAAATCGTTGAACTCTCAGACTTGATTATCAAAATCGAAAATCACTACGGCTTCCCGTGCGATATCGAATGGGCGCAGGAAAACGGAGAATTTTATATCACCCAGAGTCGACCGATAACGACTTTGATAAATTTAAAAAAAGTGGAAGATAGTAATGAGAGTGATGATATTGACGGTGAAAAATTATATAGACACATTGATGAGCAGGCTTTGGAAAAAGAAATGGATGCTTTTGAGGAAAATAAATTTGATCTATTTATCCGGCGCAGAGTTCCATATTTTATGGATCTTTATCGAATCGCGAGTTATGAAGTAAAAAAGAGATGGGGATTAGAAATTCTTTTCTTTGAGGCGGGACACAGTCAGGTAAAAAATATTTGGGTGGATAGAAGCTTCAATACCAAGGCCGCAGAAATATGGCAAAAAAAGATGAATGAAGATTCTCGTTTTATAAACTCTATTACCAAAGAATTGGAAGGTATTGGTAAGTTGTCGAAAGATTTGGCAAAAGATATTTCCCAGAAAAATGCTTTAGGGCTAAGTAATGATCAGCTCGCTAGTTTGATAGATGAGCACAAAGATTATTGGGTAAAATATTTTTCCATAGCTTATCTATGGTTCGCAGTGGACAATATTGCTAAAAGTTTAGAAGATCAAATAAAGAAAAAATGGCAAGGATCAGAGGAAGAATTAAAGAAGTTTTTAAGTGTGGCCTTTAGCCCGTCGAGATTTCCCGCCTCTAGTAGAGAGCAAAGAGAGTTATTGGAATTGAAAGGCTTACCTGAAGGTAAGTTTGAAAATGCCCTAAAGAAGCATGCTTCAAAGTATGCTTATTTAGCAGTTCGTGACATTGATGACGAGCCCTTTGATACCAAGTATTTCGAAGATAGGATAAGTATTTTTAATCATAAAGATGAATACGAAAAAGCCAAAAAAGAATTTGCTCGCGCAGACAAGGAATTGGAAACAGCAACAAAGTTAATTACAAATTCCGATTTGCCGGAAGAAATTAAAAAGAGTATCAACTTTTGTCGAGAGGTAGCTTATTTGCGAACAGAGGTTGTAGAGGATTTGAGTATGGTAAACTTGGCGTATCAAAAAGTGTTTTTGGAGATTGCTGAGCGATTGAATGTAGAAATAGATGAGGTGTTACATATGCTTTATGAAGAAATTACTGATAGCTTGAGGAATGACAAATTGATATTGAATAAAGAGGATGTTTCAGAGCGCAGGACAAGTGGCTACGCTTACTTGATAGCACCTGGCGCTTCATTTTTTGTCACAGGAGAGGAAGTGGACAAATTACAAAAATTAATCATTCCTGAAGATGAATCGATTAAAGATGTTAAAGTCATAAAGGGCGTGTGCGCTTTTGAAGGAAATGTACGAGGAAAAGTGAGGATTATACTGGACAGAAATGAGATTGGCAAATTGCAAAAAGGAGAGATTTTAGTGACTGCTATGACTACGCCGGATTTTGTCCCGGCGATGAGAATTTCATCAGCTATTATTACCAACGAAGGAGGTATTCTCTGCCACGCAGCTATCATGTCACGAGAGCTTGGCATCCCTTGTATTATCGGCACCAAAATCGCTACCCAAGTTTTGAAAGACGGTGATGAAGTGGAAGTGGATGCTGATAGTGGAGTGGTGAAGATATTAAAAAGAGCTAGTGAGGCAGGTAGAGATAGTTAAAAATATTTTTTAAAGATGTTCTTGGAAAAAGTACGTACCGAGGTACGTACTTTTTAGCAATGCTGAAAGACGTGATCGCGATTTAAGCATTGTGGTAAGAGTAAAAATAAATAAAATAAAAAACAGGGCCCTTCCGACAAATAAATCTCGGTAGAGTTTTGAAAGAGTATTTTTTTGTAATAAGAAAACAATTAAAAGTTGTAATTAGTTATTTATAAAAAAAAATTGCTTCACTCTTAACTAGCATCACTACAAATATTTTTTAATAATGTTATTAAAATAATTACAGAGATCCCAAGGCTTAACCTTTGGCGCGCCAAAGGTTGAGCCTTGGGAATCCACTTTTAGCACCTATGTTGCTAAAGACAGATTTTTTGAATGATCAATTAGTTGTTCAATTATATGCAAAGTAATTTAACAGTTCTACTTTATTATATTTTGACTTTTCATCAATGCTTGCGTATTATTGATAGTGGTGAATAGATTGCACCCCCTCTGTCCCTAAGCGGGACTTGAATGCTGCACAAATTCGCATTCAACACCTCAAGGAGAGGGAGAGGGTGTTTGATAGATTTTATTCGGGTCATTCCTGCCTACCGGCAGGCAGGCGAATGATTAAATATATTCGAGTCGCTTTAAGTAATGAAAATAATAGACGGTAAAAAAATAGCTCATGAGATTTTGGAAGAGCTTAAAAAGAAAATAGATAAAAGTGAAGCTGTTCCGGGCTTGGCGGTTGTTTTAATTGGTAATGATAGCGCTTCAGAACTTTATGTAAATCTCAAAGAAAAAGCTTCCAGAGAAGTCGGTATGAATTTCTATAAATTTACTTTTAGTGAAGATGAGGAAGAAGAAAATATAATTCAAAAAATAGAAGAATTGAATAATGATAAAAAAATTCATGGAATAATCGTTCAGCTTCCGCTTCCAGAGAAATTTGATACTGATAAAATCATAAATTCTATCGATTGCGAAAAAGATGCGGATGGATTTCGAGAAGATAGCTTTTGTAAAGATCCGGTTTTCCCTCGAGCGATAATGAGAATGATAGAATCTGTTGCAAGTGAAAAAGAAAATTCGTTAGTAATTGCGAAATCACGAAAGTTCGGTGAAATAATGACAAAGATGCTTGAGAAGAAAAAAATAAAAAGCGAGTATGTTTTGTGTGGAGAAATAGAAAGTAAAAATTTGAATAGTTATGACGCAATTGTAACAGCTTGTGGAATCCCAAATCTTATAAATAATAGCATGGTAAGAAATGATGCAGTGATAATTGACGGAGGAATAAGAAAAGTTGATGGGAAAACTTTGGGTGATCTCGATTTTCTATCTTTTAAAAATACTAATTGTTATGTTTCCCCAGTGCCTGGCGGAGTCGGACCGGTTACCGTGGCTTGTCTTTTGGAGAGTGTTTATAGGCTTAGTGAGAACAATAGGTTTTAGTTATTAGGTTCTAGTTTTTAGGTATTCTTTAAAAGATTAAAGCCGAGATAATTACGATCGTGAGCATCTCGGCTCTAATTTAAACTTAATTATTATTAGATTTTGTATTCGTAAAAAGATGTTTATTGGGCGTGTAAAATTTTTGTTTTCAGATTACAAACTTGAATTTGCAAAGTAAAAAAACCTCTTATTAACTTTTTTTGACAGCAAAAAAAGTTACAAAAAAACTGCCACACGCACTCTTTCAGCAAATAAATATATTTCTCATTCACTAAAATTTCTCATTTCCTCGCCGCGGCGAGTGCATAACGAAATTTTCAGCGTTTCATTTCGAAATTATTTATTTTTACTTCAGTCGTAATGTGTGGAATGTATTTAATATGTACATATTTAAAAAAATAATGAATATTAATTTATATATAGAAAAATTAAAAAATCCTGCGAAATAATTGCGGGATTTTTGTTGTGCCCGGAGAGAGACTTGAACTCTCACGATATTGCTATCATTGGATTTTGAGTCCAACGCGTCTACCAATTCCGCCATCCGGGCTTCAGATTGTATTTTTTTTGAAAAAACGCTATACTATAACTAATATTAATTATGGCAAAAATAATTTCATTAGTCAATCAAAAAGGAGGAGTTGGCAAAACTACTTCCGCTATTAATTTAGCCACTTATCTAGCAAATGCTGGTAAGGCGGTTCTTTTAGTGGACCTTGATCCACAGGGTAATGCTTCTTCAGGACTGGGAATAAATGTGCATGAGCTGGAAAATAATCTTTATGAAGCTATGATACTTAGTAAGCACCCAAGTCAGGTTATTGTTAAGGGTGAGGATGGTAGAGTTTTTGATGTTTTACCTTCTTCTCAGGATTTGGCTGGTTCAGAAATAGAAATGATTCACTTGGATAATAGGGAATTCAAGCTCTATAATGCGCTTAGACAAGTTCGCACCGATTATGATTATATAATAATAGATAGTCCTCCAAGTTTAGGACTTTTGACTATAAATGGTTTGGTTGCAAGTGATGAGATAATTATACCAGTTCAAACTGAATATTATGCTCTGGAGGGACTTAGCCAGCTATTGGAAACAATTAGTTTAGTAAAAGAGAATATTCAACCTGAGTTAAAGATAAGAGGTGTTCTCCTTACTATGTTTGACAGAAGAAACCGTCTTTCTAGACAAGTGGTTAAGGAGGTTAGGGATCATTTTCCAGGACATGTTTTTGAAAGTGTAATACCTAGAAGTGTTCGATTAGCTGAAGCTCCAAGTTTTGGAAAATCCATACTTCATTTCGATGCTCTCTCTAAGGGAGCTAGATCTTACAAGGGATTGGCTAAAGAAGTGATTCAAATGGATGAAAATAGAAGAGAGTTTACCATATAACATAAGATTAAAATTATAAAAATAAAAATTCAACTTATTAAATCCAGTAATACTGGTGTCGCCATGAGCGAAATTTAATAGGTCAGAAAAAAATATGGCTCAAAATTATGGATTGGGAAGAGGTCTTTCCTCTTTGATACCTCAAAAAAAACCAACACAGCAAAACGAAGATTCTTCTCAGGAAAAAGGAGGTCTTCCCAAACAAGGAGATAAAAGTGGTAATATTGGTGAAAAAAAATACAATACTTTTAATGTAGAAGATTTGGCATCAAAAAAAGTCGCCAAGAGAGATGAGGTTGATAAGGCAAATCAATCCGGAGTTTCAAAGATAAGTATTGAGGAAGTAATTGCCAATCCTTATCAGCCGAGAATCAATTTTGATAAAGAAAAACTTGCCGAACTTTCTGACTCTATAAAGTCTCATGGGATCATTCAGCCATTAGTGGTTACTAAAGTAGAGGATGGATTTGAGCTTATTGCTGGAGAAAGAAGGCTTCAAGCTGCTAAAATAGCCGGAATAAAAGAGGTCCCTGTTGTCGTTAAAAATGTTGATAAGAAAGAAAAGCTAGAATTAGCTATAATAGAAAACATCCAGCGCCATGACCTCAGTTCTATGGAAGAAGCCAAGGCCTATCATAAATTAACTGAAGAATTCGATATGAGCCAGGAAGATGTGGCTGAAAAGATGGGAAAAAGCAGGAGTTTGGTTGCCAATAAAATTAGGCTCTTGAGCTTGCCAATAGATGCCATGAAAGCTCTTAATGAAGAGAAGATAACAGAGGGTCATGCAAAAGCCATACTTTCTCTTGAAGATAAGGATAAGCAGAGTGTGCTGCTTGATCTTATAATAAAAAATCAATTAACAGTTAGGCAGGCAGAGAGAAAGGCTAAGGAGAGTACGATAAGTCCACACACTCGCAAAACAAGCATTGATCCCGAAATTAAAGAATTAGAAGAAAAATTTAGCTCTAATCTGGGAACAAAAGTAAAAATTAAAAGAGTCGGAGGTGAGGGCGGAAGAGTTATTATAGACTATTACTCCAAGGAAGAGCTCAATAGATTGATTAGAAGTATTGGAAGTTAGGTTTTAAATTTAATTTTCAAAACAAAAAAACATACTTTATGTATGTTTTTTTTAGGATTCATTTTTTTTGGCATATTTATTTATATTGCTTCTGGCGACCGATGTTTTTACGAAGTCTAGCCATTTCAAATTGGGAGTATGGTTGGTTTTAGAAGTCATTATTTCTATAAGTTGCCCGTTTCTGATTTTGGAGTCAATAGTAATCATTTTGCCGTCAGCCTTGGCTCCAGTTATAGAATTACCTATTTCGGTGTGGATTGCATAAGCAAAATCAACTGCCGTAGCTCCTTCGGGTAAGTCTATTACATCTCCCTTGGGGGTGATAGCAAAAATTCTATTTTTAAAGAAATCTATTTTTAATCCTTTCAAAAATTCAGTGTTATCCTTTCCAACTTCTGTTTGCCATTCCCGAAGTTGCTTTATCCAGACAAGCTCATTTTCTGAGTAAGTTTCTTTTGCTGGCGTAAAATAGTCTCTCCAGTTTTTCTTTCTTTTGTTTTCATTGTATATCCAGTGGGATGCAATTCCGAACTCTGCTTCATTGTGCATTTTTTCTGTACGTATTTGAACTTCCATAATCTTTCCTTCTGGTCCAAAAATTGTTGTATGGATTGATTGGTAGCCGTTAGGTTTGGGCAAGGAGATATAATCTTTTATTCTACCCACCATAGGTCTGTATTTTTTGTGAACTAATCCTAGGGTTTCATAGCAATCAGCAATAGTTGGAACTATGATTCTAATTGCGATAAGGTCGTATATTCTCCCAATGTTCATCTCGTGTCTACGAAGTTTTGTATATAGGCTGTGTAAATATTTTGCGCGACCATATACTCTGATGTATTTGATATTTTGTTTCTTGAGATCTTTTTCCAAGTCTCTTATTGCTTGATTGATAACTTTTTCTCCTTCTCTGTAAAATGTGTCTCGTAAATTTTTGACATTCTTGTAGTCTTTGGGTTTGAGGTATTTAAAAGAAAGATCTTCTAGTTCAGTTTTGTATTCTCCAATTCCCAGCCTGTCAGCTATTGGTGTAAAAATCTCCATAGTTTCCCTAGCGATGCGGATTTGCTTATCTCTAGGATTGAATTCTAGAGTTCTCATGTTATGAATACGATCGGCTAGTTTAATAATAACTACGCGAATATCAGCTGCCATAGCTAAAAACATTCTTCGTAGATTTTCAAGTAAATATTCTTCCTTGGTTTCACGAAGCTTAAGTTTTCCTAACTTAGTAATCCCTTCTACCATATCATGAAGCTCTTCCCCAAATTCAGTTTTGATTTCCTTGAGAGTTACTTGCGTATCCTCTGGGGTATCATGGAGTAATCCAGCCGAAACAGTTTTGGATCCCATACCAATTTCGGCTAACAATTGAGCAGTGGCTATACAATGCTGAAAATAGTCTTCTCCTGAACGTCTCTTTTGCCCTTCATGAGCTTTTTCGGCAAATTCAAAAGCTTTGGTAACAAAGTCCTTCCTTTCTTTGGTAAGAGGAAGTTTAAAGGATTTAAGGATGTCATTTAATGTTAATTCTTTCATGTTTTTACATATTTCTAACTTATTTTAAGTATAGTGAATTTGGAGTTAATAGGCAAATCAAACTGTTAAATTGTTGAAAATTATTTTACCTAAGGACACTTGATGTTTTTATACTTTATAATTAATACACAATACATTATACACAATACTTAATACCTAATTCTTATTTCATTCTTATCGCAAAGCACTTTATCCTGTGAATAACTTACTATTTTCTTTCAAATAGTAGTGTTGACCGTTTTTTGAAAATTAGGTAATATAGGAAGGTCGTTCAAAATTCTTATTTGGTGTGAATTTGATCGATATAAGGAGATTTAAGCGAGTGAAATATCTATTTTTCTAGGAAAAATAATCCTTCGCTAGTCTCTGCCAGAAGGTATTTTCTTATTATGGTTAATTTAAGGCCAATGGATCAACGTGTCCATTTTTTAGTTAATCCTTCTGTTTTTTTGTTTTAAAAAACGCGACTTAGTTTCCCAACGTGGATAAATAGTCGCGTTTTTTGTAATTCAAGAATTTTAGAATATGAAACTAGGAATTTAGGAATATGATAATTTAGGATTTTAGGAATATGGGAATATATGAATTCAGGAATAAATTTTTTCGAGCCGTTTTTTATTTTATCAAATAAAAAAATGGGCGGGTCAGCACAAGTGTTTTCACTTTAGCTGCCCGCCCTAATTATGCCCCGACGCCACAATGAGCAACGCGTGGAATCATGAATCTCTTCCTCATTTATATCACCTCCTTTTTTGCGTTGAGTAGTAGGGTTAATTAAAGTTTTATACAAAAAAAATAAAATGTCAACTTATGATCAAAAATTGTAAAAAAACAAACTCTACTTCATTGGCTATCGAACTTATGAGGATTTCCAGCTGTCATCTCGAGCGAAACGAATGTGGAGTCGAGAGATCTCTCGACTACGCCTCGTATTAAGTGGATTTTAAAAAACTCCACTTAATACGAGCTTCGCTCGAGATGACACCTAGAGAGCTTACTTAATAACATAAAATTTTTAGACTCAGTGAGACATCGCATCATCAAAGATTGTAAAAACAAAATCCCGCAGTCAACGGCTGCGGGATTTTTAAAATAACTATACTTAATTCATAATACAAAATACTTACTTCTTGCCAAGCTTATCAGGACGATTATTAGGACACTTTTTATCAGAGCATCTTTCGGGGATTGTCTTGGTGCCTTCCATCATGAGGGATCCACATTTTTTGCATTTCTTACCAGTTGGTTTAGCGTTGATAGCATATTTGCAATCCGGGTAATTGGAGCAAGCATAAAAGACCCCAAAGCGTCCGCGTTTTTCTGTCATATCTCCATCTTTACATTTTGGGCATTTTACTCCGGTAGCTTTTTTAGCAGCTTCTTTTGGATCTTCTTTGATATATTTGCATTTGGGAAAGTTGCCACAAGAGATAAATTTACCAAAGCGTCCTTCACGAGTCACCAATTTTCCATCATCGCACTCGGGGCATTTTTCTCCGGTTTCTTTTGGTCCTTCTAGCTCTTTGCCTTCAATAGTTCGAGCTCCTTCACAATCAGGAAATTTTTTACAGCTCATAAACTTACCAGTTTTTCCGAGTTTTATAATCATTAAACCTTTGCATTTTGGACATTTGAATTTTTTATCAGCTTTGCCAAGATTAGTTATCTTTTCGATTTTTTCTTTCGATTTAATATCTTTAGTGAAAGGTGTATAAAAATCTTTGAGTAGTTTTTTGTAAGTCATTTTGCCTTCAGCAATATCATCTAGCTCATTTTCCATTTTGGCAGTAAAGGAGTCGCTGATATATTTATCAAAATTATCATTGAGAAAATTACTAACAACTTCTCCTGTGTCAGTTGGACGAAGAGAGCGACCTTCCATTTCTACATAAATTCTATCTTTAAGTGTTTTGATAATAGCTGCATAAGTCGATGGTCGACCGATTCCTCTTTTTTCTAGCTCTTTAATAAGGCCAGCTTCTGTGTATCGAGGAGGTGGAAGAGTTTCTTTTTCTATAGAATCAATTTTTATAAGTTTTAGTTTTTCATCTTTCTTTACTTTTGGAAGTTCTACGTTATCACTAGCTGCGCGTGGATCAGCCAATAGCCATCCAGGACTAAGAACTCTCGATCCCCTAGTAAAGAATGTAGGTATTTTTTCTTTGGTTTCAACTTTGGCTATTAGTTTCATTTTAAGCGTATTGGCCTCGATCATTTGAGAAGCAACAGTTCTTTGCCAGATGAGTTTGTAAAGCTTTTTTTGTTCTGGATTAGCCCCAACTTCTTCTTTGTTTATATCTGTTGGGCGAATACCTTCGTGCGCTTCTTGAGCTGATTTGCTCTTAGATTTAAAGACTCTTGGCTTTAAGTTTTCTTTACCAAACTTTTTGCTAACTACACTGATTATTTGCTTTTGAGCAGTGCTACTAAGAGTAGGACTGTCTGTTCTCATGTAGGTTATAAGTCCAGATTCGTAGAGGCGTTGAGCTAGAAACATAGTTTTAGAAGGTGCGATTCCGAGCCTGGAGCTAGCAGCCTGTTGAAGGGTAGAGGTTATAAAAGGCGGGTAAGGCATTCTCTTCATTTCTCTTTCTTGAATATCTTCTACCTTCCAATTATTTTTCTTTCCAGCAGATAATATTTTAGCTACAACTTTTTTGTCTCTCGGTTCTTCTGAGCAGATAATTTTAAACTCTTTGGTTTCTTCTTTACTTTCTTTATTTTTTACTTCAGCTTCTATTGCCCAGTATTTTTCACTATCAAAAGCTTTGATTTCTTTTTCACGTTCGACGAGTATGCGAAGAGCCGGAGACTGAACGCGTCCAGCACTGAGGCCATAGCGAACTTTTTTCCAAATAAGTCCAGAGAGGTCATACCCGAAAAGTCTATCCAGTACGCGACGAGCCTCTTGAGCACTTTTTAGGTTGTGGTCAATTTTTCTAGGACTTTTCATAGCTTCAGTTACAGCTGATTGAGTGATTTCATTGAAAACTATTCTTTTGGGATTTTTGAGTCCAAGTGCTTCTTTTAGATGCCAAGCAATAGCTTCTCCTTCACGGTCGGGGTCAGTTGCCAACAGGACCTCACTGGACTTTTTTGACGCTTGCTTAAGTTCAGCAATGACCTTTTCTTTCCCCTCGATAGTTTCGTAGTGAGGGTTAAAGTCTTTTTCAAAATCTATAGCCTTTTTGTTGCTTTTAGGAAGGTCACGAATATGCCCCACAGAAGATTTAACGCTGTAGCCTGTGCCTAGATATTTTTTGATTGTTTTGGATTTTGATGGAGACTCGACAATGAGTAGTTTCATAGTTAAGTATTATGAATTATGTATTAAGTATTTTGTATTTTGTATGAGGTATTGTGTGTGTTGACTATTTTTTTGCTATTTGTTTTTGATATTTTGATAAATTAAACTAATAATTAAATGTTTTAAAATTGAAAAATTAAGATTTCAATTTAAATTTAAAATTATATTCTTATATAGTTCTGTCCCCCAATATCTTTTATCAACCCTTTCATCTCCAAAACTATCAACGTAGAAGAGGTAACACTGGTTTCTAGTTTAGTCAGTTTAATAATTCTGTCAATGTGAGTGGTTTCATGAGAAAGTATTTTAAGTATTTTTTCTTCTTCTGGAGAATCGGGAATTATTTTTTGAGTACTTTTCTCTAGCGCTTTTTTTTCAAGGCGGAGCTCTTCAAGAATGTCTTGAACGCCAGTTACAATCTTGGCACCAGAGCGGATGAGATTGTTGGCGCCTTGAGAAACGGGTGAGAAAATAGATCCAGGCACAGCAAAAACTTCGCGATTAAATTCAAGAGCTAGGTTGGATGTTATAAGGGTACCACTTTTTTCGGCGGCTTCGACCACTATTGTTCCAAGAGTGATTCCGGCCATGATACGGTTTCTTGATGGAAAGGTTCCGGGAGCAGCTGGGGTAGAAACGGGGTAGTCGCTTATGAGAGCCCCGTTATCAATAATTTTTTTTGAAAGCTGATAGTTTGAGCGCGGACCAATCATCTTGTCATCCAAACTACTTCCGAGAACAGCTATGGTTTTTCCACCCACCTCTAATGCGCTTCGGTGAGCTTCGGTGTCGATGCCAAGAGCAAGGCCCGAAACAACTGTTATGCCAGCTTGGGTTAAATCTCTGGACAATGAATAAGCAACCTGCTTTCCATAGGTAGTAAGTTTTCTTGAGCCAACTATTGCGAGCATGGGGGATGCATTAAAGTCAAAAGCTCCTTTTACATAAAGCAAATAAGGAACACTAGGGATTTCTTTGAGAAGCTGGGGATAATCCTCGTCATTAATAGACAGTATTTTTATATTTTCTTTTTTGAGAATCTCCCATTCTTGATCAGGATCAATTTTTCCCCTTTCAGAAACAATAGAGTGAATAGTTTTTTCATCAAGACCGCTCGACATGAGATCTCGGAGCGAGGCATTCCAGGCCGCTTCGCCACTTTCAAAATAACTCACAAGAATATCCATTTTCTTGTGACCAACGCCGGAGATTTTGTTAAGAGCGTTTAAGTATTTCATTTTTGTTTTTTTAATGTGTTTAGTATAGCATAAAAAAATCTATTTTATTTTAAAAGTGGAAATTATTTGGTTTTTGAAGTAATATAGTAACTGTAAGTGCTTTAATAGTATAATTTTTAAATTTTTTAAGAAATTTTTATTTCCTGCGCATATCATTATACTAAAATTAATATCCAGATAAACTTAAGTTTGAAATATTTTTATCTGAAAATTATTTGTAACTTGTAACTTGTTATTTGGAATTTGTAAAATAATGGATAGATACCAAAAAATACAATACTACGCTTCGATAACATTGAAAGTGCTTATGGCGCTTTTAGTTGTTGTAAGCGCTATTCGTCAGGATATCTTTTTGATTTTTACCTCTCTTGTGGCTTTGTTTATCAGTTTTACCCCATGGCTAATAACTAGAAATTTTAAAATGAAATTTCCAGTTGAAGTGGATTTGGTGCTGACAATTATTCTATATTTGCATTATGCGCTTGGGGAGTATGGTGGCTTTTATGTTAAAATTTGGTGGTGGGACCTTTTCTTGCATACGGGAAACAGTATAGTGCTTGGAATGATAGGCTTCATTATGGCTTACACCCTTCTTATTACGAGTAAGGTTCAGGCTAAACCATTTTTTATTTCTTTTTTTGCTCTTTCTTTTGCAGTTTTTATGGGAGTTATTTGGGAGATATTTGAATTTATAATGGATTCTTTTTTTGGCTTTACTATGCAAAAGAGTGGTCTCATGGATACTATGACAGATCTTATGGTAGATGTATTTGGAGCTATGATAGTTAGTTTTTTTGGTTTTTTCTATATAAAAAAACCAACTCATGGTATATTTGGAAAGATAATAAAAACTTTTGTAAAGAATAAGAATTATGAAAAATAAAATTAAGAAGATTTTAGAAGAAATAATTAAAAAACAAGCTCCAGATTTTCCGATAGAAAAAATAGAAGTAACACTTACCAGAGATGGACAGTTTGGTGATTATGCAACCAATGTTGCTATGATGTTGGCAAGTGAGCTCAAAGATTCACCACTCAATATTGCTGAGGAAATTAAAGAATCTTTAGCTAAGGAAATCAAAGAAAGTGAAGAGATAGGAAGAGTGGAAGCAGTGGCGCCGGGATATATAAATTTTTATCTTTCTAAAAAATATTTTAACGAAATAATTTCGGAGGTTTTGAGAAAAGACGAGAAGTGGGGAGAAACAAGCATGCTCAGTGGTAAAAAATACATTTTTGAGCATTCTTCACCAAATCTTTTTAAGCCTTTTCATATCGGTCACTTGGTGAACAATTCTATTGGAGAATCTCTTAGTAGAATCATAAAAATAAATGGAGCTTCAGTTAAGAACCTTTCCTTTCCTTCTGATGTTTCTCCCGGAATCGCCAAAACTGTCTGGGCGGTAAAGAAGAAAAACTGGGAAGATGAAATGACTCTGGAAAGAATAGGTGAAGCTTATGTTTTTGGTAGCAAGGCGTATAAAGAAAGCGAAGAAGCTAAAAAAGAAATTGATGAGATAAATAAAAATATTTATTTAGGAGAAAGTTTTGAGGAGAAAAATATTTATAAAAAAGGGTACGATCTGTCGCTTAAATATTTCAATGAAATCACAACTCGTCTCGGATCAGAGTTTGATGGACTTATTTTTGAGTCCGAAGCTGAGAAGGAAGGAAAAAGAATTGTAAAAGAAAACGTGCCAAAAATTTTTGAGGAATCTCAAGGGGCTATAATATTTCCCGGTGCTAGACATGGCCTTTTCGATAATGTCTTTATAAACTCACAAGGATTTGGAACTTATCTAGCTAAAGATATCGGGCTCTTGAATATAAAATTTAATAAGTTTGATTTTGATAAATCGATAACCATAACTGATATCGAGCAGAAAGAAAATTTTCTTTTGGTAAAAAAATCAGCTGGTCTTATCAATAAAGAATGGGAGGATAAAAGTGAGTTTATTCAACACGGAAGATTGAGTTTTGCAGAAGGAAAAATTTCTTCTCGATATGGCAATGTTCCTTTGGCGGAAGATTTGATAAAAAAAACCAAAGAAAAAGTTTTCGATAAAATAGCCGATAGAGATTTTTCAGGGAAGAAAAGAGAAGATATGGCAGAGAAGATTGCAATAGGAGCCTTGAAATATTCTATAGTCAGCTCTAGTGCGGGTAGAAATATGGTTTTTGATTTTGATAAATCAATTGCTTTTGAAGGAAATTCAGGTCCATATCTTCAATATTCTTTTGTTAGAACCAACTCTGTTTTAGGGAAAATTGAAAACTTTGATAAAAGTAAATTTGCGAAACCAAAAGAAAGAAATGGAGAAGTGCCCAACGTTGAAAAGCTGATTGCTAAATTTCCTATGATAATAGAAAAATCTTTGGAGGAATATTCCCCACATGTAATTGCCAACTATCTTCAAGAACTTGCTTCTGAGTTTAATTCTTTTTATGCGCAAACCAAGATTGCTGATGAAAATAACAAAGATTATAAAAATAACGTAGCGCTTACTGAAGCGGTTAGGATAACTTTAAAAAATGGACTTTATCTCTTGGGAATCGAGACAGTGGATAAAATGTAGAACTGTTAGCTTCGTTAGCTTATAGTTTTTAGCCTTGAAGTGTTTTATTGCAGGTGAATTTTATTAGCTCTATGAGCTAAAACCCAATGAAGCTATAAGCTAGCGAAGCTATTTTATTGACAATTTCTGTTATTTGCATTAATTTAATTTGAATACAGAACAGTTCTTTTTTATTTTTTTTCAGTAAGTAAACACTACAGGAAAAAGGAGGAAGATATGGAGATGCTTAGAGGAGTGGATTCAGGTGCGATGATCGAAGTAATTGCTTTTGTTGTCGCTGTAGCAATGCTTTTGATTATTCAACGTTATTTTTATCGCAAGGCTTTCCTTCGTGCATGGAATGATATTTGGCAACCTCTTATGTATAATATCAATTCAATGAGTCCTGATATTATTGATAAGATGATTGCAATTGTGAGGATATCTGCGGACAAGGATACGCGGGAAAAAATTGGTGAATTAATAGTGGAGATTAGGCATACCAAAGAAGACTCAAAAAATTTCTACATAAAAATTTCTTCACTAATGCAGAAAGTCGATGCTCTCAATATGGGGAGCGACTTAAATGGAACTTATCAAAAGCTCAAGTCTGTTATCGATAAGTCCTGCACTTTGATACGTGAATGCAAGAACACAGAGCCGAAAGATTATGATAGGCTCAAGGATTTGTATGTAAGATCTCTTCGTCTTACGAGAGATCTAGAGTCAGCAGTAGAAGAGTTATCTTGTTTATACAAAAGTCTCGGTCTTAAATCAAAGGATGATGACTTTGGAGAGACAGATATTTATTTAGCAGAAATTCTTGATACGAGTGAGACTAGAGATTGAAGGTAGGGGTTTTTGCGCTAAGCGCAAAAAACCCCTTTTTTGTTGAAAAAAACAAATTGATAAGTGTTTAAACCTATGCTAAAATGTAAAAAACAAGTTTTAAATTTATATATTATGCGAATAGGAATAGATGCGAGGACAATTTTGAATCCCCAAAAAGGAGAGGCAATTGGCTCAGGTCATTATGCTTATCAACTTATTCGTCATCTTTTAGAAGTAGATAAGGAAAATGAATATGTACTTTTTTTTGATTTTAGAGTTAGGGAAAAAGATGTTAGAAAGTTTACCAAAAAAAATGTAAAAATAAGATTTTACCCTTTTTCTGATTATAGGAAATATTTGCCAGGAGCTTATAATGAGTTTCTTACATCGGGAACCTTGCGAAGAGAAAAGCTGGACGTTCTTCATGCGACATCTCCAGCTATTAGAGTTCCTGCAATGTATAGAGGGAAAGTTGTAACTACTTTTCACGACATGGCTATATTCAAAATCCCAGATTGTTATTCTAAAGCAGGAAAGGCTAGAGAGAGATTTTCGTACAGGTTGATGTCAAAAAAATCAGATAAAATAATCGCTGTTTCTAATCACATAAAAAAAGATATTGAAGATGTCTTTGGAGTAGGAGATAAAATTGAAGTTATTCGCAGTGGACTTGATAAGCGTTTTTTAGATATTCCCGAGATGGGGTCAGAGAGAGTTCTTGGAAAATTTGGCATAAAGAAAAAATATATATTATTTTTAGGAACATTGGAGCCAAGTAAGAATATAACCAGACTTCTGCAGGCTTTTCGAGAATTTAAAAAAAAAGACATTGCCAGAAAACTTAAAGAGGGGAGAAAAAAAGAAACCGACTACCAACTTGTTTTAGCTGGAAAAAATGGATGGCTAGCCAAGGAGTATCCTCAAATTGCCAAGGATTTAGGTCTTAAAAAAGATGTCATTTTTACAGGATATGTAATTGGTGACGAATTGGTTCCTCTTTTGAAAAATGCTGAATTTTTTATTTTACCCTCCCTTTACGAAGGTTTTGGTATGACTGTTTTGGAAGCTTTTGCCACAGGATGTCCAGCTATTATTTCAAATATTGGATCCTTAAAAGAAATAGCTGGTGATGCTGCTAAATTTATTGATCCAATAGACGTCCTTCAAATAGCGGATGTAATGAAAGAATTTTCTCGTAGTGAGGAGATTAGGGGTAATTTTAGGAAAAAAGGCTATGAGAGAGTTAAAGAGTTTGACTGGGTAAGGGTTGCGAAAGAAACAGTAGAGGTTTATAATAAAGTAGTAAATAATAAATAAAATATTTTTTTATGAATAAAGGAATTTTAATTGCGATAATAGTAGCTTTAATAGTAGGGGGTTTTTTCTTTTTTAGGTATCAAAACCTAGATACTCCTGCTAAAAATATTGTAGCCGGTGAAAATATTGAAAAAAATACCCCCAAAAAAGAAAGTGTTGTTAAGGTAGGTGAAAGTTTTGATGATGTTGATTTTGACAATATAGAGGGTGGTATTATTTATTATTATAGTTTTACTTGCGGACACTGTAAGGATGTTAATGCTTTCTTGGAAAAAAATGATATCGCAAGTAAGGTTAATTTTGTTAAGAAAGAGATTTCAGAAAATCGAGAAAATAGTAAGGAATTGTCAGAAGTTGCTCAGAAGTGTGGTTTGAATCCTTCTAGTATAGGCGTGCCATTTTTATTTGCTGATGGGAAATGCTACATAGGTGGTCCAAATGTCGAGGCATTTTTTGCTAAAGCTGCAGGACTATAAGGATAATCTAAAGATTTTATATAGGATTATTATAAAACTGTCAAAAAAATGTTGTTGACATATTTTTGGGTTTGTGTATAATAAATTATATAGATATCAAATGACTTATTCAAATACGGGGAACAATTAAATAAATATAGTTAAAACTCATTTAATGATCCTTTTTTCTTCAGGAGAAAGGGTTATATGGGAATTGTTTTTATGTCCAAAAGCAAGAAAGAATTAAAGATTAAAAGAAGGATAGGTGCTGCATCTTCCTTATCTAAAAGAAAGTTCTTTAAGAAAAACTTTATGGTTTCTTTGCCAAACCTTATTGAATCTCAAACAGATTCATATGATTGGTTTTTAGATTCTGGTTTTCAGGAGCTTATAGACGAAATAAATCCTATTACTGATGCTCCAGGAAATTTGGAAATATCAATATCTGATTTTTATTTGGACGAAAGTAAGTACAATGAACATGTTTCCAAGGAGAAGAATATTTCTTATGAATCTCCGCTTAAGGCTAAAGCATCTTTACTTATAAAAAAAACTGGAGAAATAAGAGAGCAGGAGATCTACTTAGGAGATTTTCCTATAATGACTGAAAGAGGAACTTTTATCATAAATGGAGTCGAGAGAGTGGTTATACACCAATTAATCCGTAGCCCCGGAGTGTTTTTTACTATGGAGTATCAAAAAGGTAAAAAACTTTTTGGAGCAAAGATAATTCCAAACAGAGGAGCTTGGCTTGAAATAGACACTGATGCTGACGGAGTTATTTCTGTGAAAATAGATAGAAAAAGAAAACTTCCAGTGACAGCCCTGTTACGTGCTTTTGGAGTCAAAGAAAATGAAGTAAAGAAAATATTCAAAGATGTAAACACTGGAGATATTGATTTTATAGAAGAAACAAAAGCTAAAGATGTCTCTAAGACTCAAGGAGAAAGTTACAAAGAGATATACAAGAGAATTAGACCTGGAGACTTTGCTACAGAAGAAAATGCCAAACAAATGGTTGATTCTATGTTTTTTGATTTTGAAAAATATGACTTTGGAAGTGTAGGTCGTTATAGGCTTAATCAAAGATTGGAACTCGATAGAGAAGATACCAATGAAAATAGGGTTCTTTTGGTTGATGATCTTGTATTGATTATAAAAGAAATCATTAGACTCAATAACGATCCAATGGCACAAGCTGATGATATTGATCATTTAGGCAACAGAAGAGTGCGAGGTGTTGGTGAGCTTATTCAAAATAAAATTAGAATAGGAATGACAAGAATGGCAAGAAATACTAAGGATAGAATGAGTACTTGTGATATAGAAACTGTGGTTCCTGGACAGCTTGTTAATTCTCGTCCAGTAGCTGCATCTATCAAAGAATTTTTCTCAAGTTCACAGCTTTCTCAATTTATGGATCAGGTGAATCCTTTGGCGGAACTTGAGCACAAAAGAAGGCTTAGTGCTATGGGTCCTGGAGGATTGACTAGGGAAAGAGCTGGTTTTGAAGTTCGTGATGTGCATCATTCTCATTACGGAAGAATTTGTCCAGTGCAGACTCCTGAAGGTCCAAACATTGGTTTAGTAGGACAGATGGCTAGTTATTCAAGAGTAAATAGATATGGATTTTTAGAAACCCCTTATTTGACAGTGGAAAAAAAGGCTAGAAATTCTGTCGCAGACTTAAAAGGAAGAATTCTTTCTAAGGGAATAACCGGTATAGCTAGTAAAGGAGCAAAGATAGATGAAAAAATAGCTAAAAAGATAGCTAAAACTAAAAATAAAGAAATAGAAGTACTTCCTTTTATTAGAGAAAACATAGAATTTATAGATGCCACAGTTGAAGATAGAAAAAATATAGCTCATGCTGGAATCAAGATCGATGATGATGGAAATATTTTAGATGACATGATAGAGGCTCGTATAAAGGGTCATCCCGGAATGATAGAGAGTGAAAAACTTGATTATCTAGATGTTTCTGCTAAGCAATGTATTTCAGTTGCTACTTCAATGATACCTTTCTTGGAGCACGATGATGCTAACCGAGCTCTTATGGGTTCAAATATGCAACGACAAGCTGTGTCCTGTGTTAAACCAGAGTCTCCTGTTGTGGGGACGGGTATTGAGGACAAAGCCGCCAGTGACTCAGGTCAAGTTGTTTTGGCTGCTGATGACGGAGAGGTTATAGTTGCTGATGCTGGAAAAATAATTATTAAGGAGGAGGGCCCAGCTGGTTCAAAAAATAAATTTTTCAGAAGAGAATATTTGTTGCAGAGTTTTGCTAAGTCAAATGCTTTCACTAGTATGAACCAGGTTCCAAGAGTTGCTGTTGGAGAAATGGTTGAAAAAGGTCAACTTTTGGCAGATGGAGCTTCAACTGATCATGGAGAAATAGCTCTTGGGCAGAATGTGCTTACTGCTTTTGTTCCTTGGGATGGTTACAATTTTGAGGATGCGATTATTATATCAGAAAGACTCCTTCATGATGATAGATACAGTTCAGTTCATATAGAAGACTTTTCTATAGATGTTCGTGATACTAAGCTTGGTCCAGAGGTTGTTACAAGAGATATCCCAAATATCGGAGAAGAGAGACTTAAAAACTTGGATCAAGACGGAATTATCCGAGTAGGTGCTGAAATAGTTTCAGGAGATATATTGGTAGGTAAGATTACTCCAAAAGGAGAGGGTGACTTGACTGCAGAAGAAAGACTTTTGAGAGCTATTTTTGGAGAGAAATCTAGAGACGTAAAAGATTCTTCTCTTTATCTTTCTCATGGTAAACATGGAAAAGTTGTAGATGTTAAGATTTTCTCTCGTGAACAAGGAGATAAGCTTTCTACAGGTGTTATTAAGAAAATTCAAATTTCAGTAGCTCAGCTTAGGAGAGTGGCAGTGGGAGATAAGTTGGCCGGGCGTCATGGAAACAAAGGTGTTATTTCACGAATCGCTCCTATTGAAGATATGCCGCACCTTCCTGATGGAACTCCAGTAGATGTTATCCTTAATCCTTTGGGTGTAGCTAGTCGTATGAATATTGGACAGATCCTTGAGATTCACCTGGGATGGGCAGCTTCTAAACTTGGATATAAAGTAGCAACTCCTGTTCTTGATGGAGTTACTGAAAAACAAATAAAAGGAGAGCTCAAAAAAGCAGGTCTTCCAGAAAATGGTAAAGTTAGATTGACAGATGGTAAAACTGGTGAATACTTTGACAATGAGTCAACAGTGGGTGTTATGTATATTATGAAGCTAAACCATCTTGTGGATGATAAGATGCATATGCGATCAATTGGTCCTTACTCTCTTATAACTCAGCAACCTCTTGGAGGTAAAGCTCAGTTTGGTGGACAGAGATTTGGAGAAATGGAAGTTTGGGCGCTAGAAGGTTATGGAGCTGCTTATACGCTTCAAGAAATGCTAACTATCAAATCAGATGATGTCAGAGGTCGTTCAAATGCTTATGAATCGATAATTAAAGGGGAAAGGATTAGTAGTCCAAGTATTCCAGCTTCTTTTCATGTTCTTATTAATGAGCTTCGAGGGCTTTGTATGGATGTGGAGTTAACTGGAATCAAGAAGCGAGAAAGCAAAGAAGATAAATAGCCTTTAAAATAAATTTATAATATTTTTAAGTTAGTCAATCAAACAAAGTTTTATTGCTAATCTTTCCCAAAAATGTCTATGGAAAACAATACAGGAGTAAGTGATTTCAAGAGCGTTAAGCTTAGCCTGGCAAGTCCAGATAAAGTTTTAGACTGGTCAAAAGGCGAGGTTACAAAGCCTGAAACCATTAATTATAGAACACAGCGTTATGAAAAAGATGGTCTTTTTTGTGAGAAAGTCTTTGGTCCCTCAAAGGACTGGGAGTGTTACTGTGGTAAATACAAAAGAATCCGTTATAAAGGCATAATATGTGATAAGTGTGGAGTAGAGGTTACTCGTTCAAATGTTAGAAGAGAGAGAATGGGTCATATGAACTTAGCCGTACCAGTTTCTCATATCTGGTTTCTCAGAAGTGTTCCTTCTAGGGTTGGTTTGGCATTGGGTCTTTCTTATCAGGATCTTGAAAGAGTGGTTTATTTCTCTGCTTACATTGTTACTTCTGTGGATGAAGAAAAGAAAAAAGTTTTCCTGGAACAAACTAGCAAGGAGTACAAGGCTAGGGTAAAGAGTATAAAGAAAGAAAAATTATCACCTAAAGAAGAAAGAGCTTCTTTGGAAGAAGCTAAAGGTCAGTATGATTACATAACCAGTGAGCTTAAGAATCTTAAGTTATTTAAGGTACTTTCTGAGGTTGACTATTTCAACCTATCTTCTCAAGCAGGACAAGTTTTTACAGCTGGAATTGGTGCGGAGGCTATTAAATCATTACTTTCTGGTCTTGATATAAGCAAAACAATTGTCTCTTTGAAAAAAGAACTTTCAGAGAGTAAGAAGGCTACTGACAAAAAGACATTAAGAAGAATCAAGCTCTTGCAAGGATTCAAGAGGTCTGGTTTGGAATTGGACTGGATGTTCCCAACCGTAATACCGGTTATTCCTCCAGATTTGAGACCTATGGTGGCTTTGAATGGTGGAAGATATGCAACTTCTGATCTTAATGATTTGTATAGAAGAATTATAAATAGAAACAATAGGCTTAAGAAACTTATTAGCTTAGGAGCTCCTGAAGTTATTACTAGAAATGAAAAAAGAATGCTTCAAGAAGCTGTGGATTCTCTTTTTGATAATAGTATGCGAAGATCGCATGCTTCTGTAGCTGCTTCTACAGGACAAAAAAGACCACTTAGGTCATTAGCTGATTCACTTAAAGGTAAACAAGGTAGATTTAGGCAAAACCTATTAGGTAAACGTGTTGATTATTCAGGAAGAAGTGTTATTGTTGTTGGTCCACATCTCAAGCTTCATCAAGTAGGTCTTCCAAAGAAGATGGCCTTGGAATTATTTAAGCCTTTTATTATAAACAACTTAATTGAGAAAGAATATGCTCATAATGTTAGAATGGCCGGTAGAATGGTTGACATGGAAACAGAAGAAGCTTATGAGATTTTGGATAACATTATCAAGAAGCATTACGTGTTACTCAATAGAGCACCGACCTTACATAGGCTTTCAATCCAAGCTTTCCAGCCCGTACTTATAGAGGGTAAGGCTATTCAGGTTCATCCAATGGTTTGTGCTGCTTTTAATGCAGACTTTGATGGAGATCAGATGGCAGTCCATGTTCCTCTAACAGATAAGGCTAGAGAAGAAAGTGCCAATATGATGCTCTCTTCAAAAAATCTTTTGAAGCCAGCTAGCGGAGAGCCAATAACCACACCTACTTTGGATATAGTTTTAGGTATTTATCATCTTACTCACGTAAAGCCTACTAAAAAAGGTGAAAATTTGAGATCTTTTTCTTCAGCTGATGAAGCTATCTTAGCTTATAATGCTGAAAATGTAGATATAAACTCTAAAATAAGAGTAGATATGGGCACTGAGATACTTGAAACTTCAATTGGAAGAATAATGTTCAATGATCTCATTCCTGAAGGCATAGATTTTGTCAATGAAGAAATGACCAAAACTGAGCTTAAAAAAATAGTTTCTAATATGTTAGCGCTTGTTGGACAAGAAAAGACTTCTAAATTTGTAGATGATGTGAAAAATCTAGGATTTAAAGCAGCTAGTAAGTCAGGAATTAGTTGGGGAATGGACGATCTGGTTGTTCCTAAGAAGAAAGAGGATATAATTTTAGATTCAGAGTCAAAAGTTGCAACTGTTTTAGATCAATACAATGCAGGACTCCTTACCAATGAAGAGAAAAGAAGTAAGTCTATTGAAATCTGGAATGAAACTAAAAGTCAGATTACCGAAGAAGTTAGAAACTCTTTAGATAAAGAAGGTCCAGTTTATGCTATGGTTTATTCCAAAGCAAGAGGTAGTGAGTCAGTTGTTGTCCAGATGACTGGTATGAAAGGTCTTATGGCTGACGCTAGTGGTGAAACTATTGAGCTACCTGTTAAGAGTTCCTACAAAGAGGGTCTCAATGTTCTTGAATATTTTATGTCTACTCATGGTGCTAGAAAAGGTATGGCTGACACAGCTCTTAGAACTGCTACAGCTGGATATCTAACTAGAAGATTGGTAGATGTTTCACAAGATATTGTTATTAGAGAAGAGGATTGCGGAGACACTCAAGGTACTTATCTATATAGAGAGGATTCAGATAGAATCGGACAAAGCTTTGCTGATAGAGTAGTCGGAAGAGTTGTTCTTGAGAATATAAGTGATCCTAAAACTAAAAAGAAAATAGTTTCCAAAGATAGTTTGGTTACGATAGAGGAATCTAAGGAAATCGAGAAAGCTAAAATAGATAAGGTTAAGATCAGAAGTGTTGTTGCTTGTAAAACAAAAGTTGGAATTTGTAAGAAGTGTTACGGACTTGACTTAGGTAGAGGAGGTTTGGTTGAGAGCGGTGAGGCAGTTGGAATTGTGGCTGCTCAAGCGATTGGGGAGCCAGGAACACAGCTTACTATGCGTACTTTCCATGTCGGAGGTGTGGCTGGTTCTGACATAACCCAAGGTCTTCCTAGGGTAGAAGAGATATTTGAAGTAAGAGCTCCGAAAGGTGAAGCTCTAGTGGCTGAAGAAGAAGGAAAAGTTAAGAGCATAGAGTCTGACAATAGAGGTAAATTTGTTACAGTTTCAATTGAGTCAAATGATAAGAAATCTATTAAAGAATATCAAATTCCTGCAAACATAAATCTCAAAGTTGCTAAAGGAGACTTGGTATCCAAAGGAACAGTTTTATCGGAAGGACATATTGACCTTAAAAAGCTTTACAATATTATGGGAGCTGAAGAAGTTCATCGTTATATTGTTAGAGAAATTCAGGAAATTTATGCTTCTCAGGGAGAGGGAATCAATGATAAGCATGTGGAGGTTATAATCAGACAAATGCTAAGCAGAATTAGTGTGGAAAATCAAGGTGATAGTAACTTATTGACAGGTGAAGTTGTAAGCAGGGAAGAATTTGAAACCATAAATGAAGGACTTGTAGCTAAAGGAAAAGAAGCTGCAGAAGGCAAAGCCGCTATTCTTGGAATTACCAAAGTAGCTCTCTCGACAGAATCATTCTTGAGTGCTGCCTCATTTATCGAAACAGCCAGAGTGCTTATTAACGCATCCATAGAAGGAAAAGAGGATCACCTCAAAGGACTTAAGGAAAATGTTATTATTGGTAGACTTATTCCTGCGGGAAGTGGTTTTAGAAAATAAGTGGTCATAGCTTGACACAAAGATGGTAGATTGCTAGCATAAAAAAGAATCATAAATTAAAGAAAGTCCCATGAGAGCGTCTCGCCTTTTTTCGAAAAGGATAAGATGCTTAAAACTCACCTAGAGAGAGGGCTTCTTTATTGGGTGAGTTTTTGCTTCACGCAGAAGCAGAAAAAAGAATAAATTTAATAAATAAGTATTAATTATTATAAAGAAAATGGAATACGAAATTTGCTACCTTATCGGAGAAAGCAAAGAAGCTAATCTTGATAAAATAAGAAAAGACGTTGAGGAAGTTATATCAAAACACCAAGGAGTGTTGATCGATGGTGAGTTTGTGAAAAAAAGAAGACTTTCTTATGAGATAAAAAAAGAAGCTAGAGGGACATATGTGGCTAAAAGATTTAGTCTCCCAAGTAAGGATGAAATAGATGAGAAATATCCTGAAAAAGATTTTATTGGCGAGATAACAAGCGATCTTAATTTTAGCCAGGATGTTTTGAGATTTATGATTGTTAAGGCAGAAGAAATCCCAGACTTAAAAGATCTCGAAGTTGCAGGAGAAGATAAAGATTTAGAAAAGGAAGGTGATAGCATTCATTCAAAAGATACAAGAGTTAAAGATGAAAAGGTAAAGGAAGATAAAGATGTTTCAAAAGAATCTCAAGTACTACCTAATGCAGAAGAAAAAGATGTCACCAAAGAAGAAGTTGTTCTTGAAGAAGAGAAAGTTGTTGCCAAGGAAGATAAAGTTGCTCTTGAGGAAGATAAAAAGGAATCAGAGGTCGAGAAAGAAGATGTCCAAGTTGCAGAAGATGAGTCTGTAGAAGCTGAGGGTGAATCAAAAGTTGCCTCTCTTGGCACCGAAGAGGATTCAAAGGAAGAAGCTCCAAAGAAAAAAAAGAAAAAGAAGGAAAAGAAAGAAAAAGATGAAATTTCTGAAGAAAATATTGATGAGAAGTTAGACGAAATATTAAATATTTAATAATATAAGTCACTAATCTATGCGAATTTTTCACTAATTTTTTCAAATATAAATTATTTAAAAAATTGTTAGTGCTTATTCGTGAATAAAATCATCATGAATCTAAATAAAGCAACTCTAATAGGCAGGCTAACTAGGGATCCAGAGTTGAGAACTACAAACTCGGGAAGCACCGTCGCCAGTATAAGTATAGCAACTAATAGTTACTGGACAGACAAAAGTGGTCAAAAACAAGAGAATACAGAATTTCATAATATTGTTCTTTTTGGAAAAGTGGCTGAGGTGGCTGGACAGTATCTTATAAAGGGTCAGGAAGCTTTCTTTGAAGGGAGACTTCAGACAAGAACCTATACTGGCAAGGATAATGTTGAGAGAAGAGTCACTGAGATTGTAGCTGATACTATGCAGTTCGGAGCCAAACCGGCTGGTGCTGCTGCAAACAACAATCAGCAAACCAAAAATCAAGCTGCCGGCGCTCCCGTTGCCAATCAAGCCCAGCCAAATAATGAGGATACTTCTCAGCAAAATACGCAAGAAGAGGATATTCCGACAATAAACTTGGATGAAGAGAAAGAAGACGTGAAGATAGAGGATGTTCCGTTTTAAGTAAAAACAATAATTTAAGTAACATATTTTAAAAAAGATGAATAATAAAGTAGTAGAAAAGAAGATCTGTCATTTCTGTCAAGAAAAGATAGAGAAAATAGATTACAAAGATGATGAGCTTTTGCGTCGTTATGTAAACTCACAAGGAAGAATATATCCACCAAGAAGATTTGGCACTTGCTCCAAGCATCAGAGAATTCTTACCAAAGCTCTTAAGAGAGCTAGAGTAATAGCATTGGTTCCTTTTGTAATTAAATAGTATTAAGTAGAAAGTATTTAGTATTAAGTATGTGTTATTTATTAGTAAAAAATGCTTAATACATAATACAAAATACTAGATACAAAATACACAAAATATGATTGGAATAAGTGATATAAAAACAGGAAAATATATTGTATTAAATAATGAGCCTTTTAAAGTCCTTAGTCTTAATCAGTCCTCAATTGGACGCGGAGGCTCTGTTCTTAGAACTAGGCTTCAAAATTTAATCACAGGAGCTATCTTAGACAAAACTTTTCAGGGATCTGACAAGGTGGAAGAGGCTGATATTGAGAAAACTCACGCTCAGTACTTATACCAAGACGGAGACGGGTTTGCTTTTATGGATACAAAAACTTATGATCAATTTTCTATTGAGAAAGATTTGGTAGGAGAACTGTCTGATTATATGGTAGAAGGAACAGATGTAACTATAATCAACTTCAATGGAAACCCTATAACAATAGAGCTTCCGGTAAAAGTTAAGATTCAAGTCACTGATGCTCCACCTGGAGTTAAAGGTGATACTGCCTCTGGAGGAGACAAGCTAGTAACACTTGAGACCGGAGCCAAGATAACCACTCCTCTTTTTGTAAACTCAGGAGATACAATCGTGGTGAATACGGAGAAAAGGGAATATGTTTCAAGGGGATAAGAATATGATGTTAGCATTTTAACATCTTAGCATGATAGAAAAAACACGTACTTTTTTGTGCGTGTTTTTTGTTTTACCTTTTGGGGCTTTTGAGCTATTATTAATTATATTAAGGAGAAACAAGCTTTGTTTTCTCAAATAATGTATTACTCAAGGGAGGTGAGGAGATGCTGCATGTTGAAATAAAAAAAATTGCCTGTGTATGTTGTAAAAAAATTATTGAGTTGGAAGACAGTCCCATTTCTGTGATCCTAAGAGAACATGATATCAGAAAATCAAATGGTTTTGGAAAAGTTTTCTTAACTCAATCCCGTGTTGAAACAGAGAAAATTGCATGTAAAAAGTGCGGTCATCACCATGAAATAGAATATGTACTGGCAATGGTCATGAGTATCAAGCACTAGAGGTGGATAGCGATTTTCCTTAAAAAGCCAATGCAAAACATCTGTTTTCATTGGCTTTTACTTTACTTTTGATGATTTTTTCGTTACTATAGCTTGAAGGAGGAAATAGTTTTTTTGACATGTTTTTATAATATTGCAAGGACCGTTCTTGTAAGTATAGATATTTTTAAATCTCTAAATCAACCATAAATAGAGGGGGTGGATTATGTCCAAGAAAAAAGGTTTGAAGTTTGAGGTTTTGATTGAGGAAAAAAATAACGATCCAGGCGGTCCAGACGTTGTAACAAAATATTTTGTAAAAGATGACGGTCAGTGGAAAGAAAAGGGTATGAGCAGATTTTCTCTTCCTAAAAATAGCATTGTTGCACAACAGACACTTTCCGGAAGAGTCGGTCAAAATATCGCCGATTTCTTCGTTGATAATTTTTTGGAATAATTATTTTATATTAAGGAGGCATACGATGTCCAAGAAAAAAGTTTTGGAATTCAAGGTGGTGATAGAGAAAGAGCTTGGTAATCCGCATTTTTGCAAGGTTGCAGCAATGCTCTCAAAAGATGATCGCAGAACTTGGAGAGAGATAGAAGTGCGAGATCCGGGGATTGTCTATGATAAAGAACGTTTGACAGAGGTTTGCTTCGAAATCGGCAAAACGCTCAACAATGTTTTCGATGAAGAAATGCATTAATCCAACAAAGAAAAGGAGGTTTATTTATGCATGAGATCAAAAAAGGAACTACTGTTCGATTCAAAAGAGTAGGTCATCTTAGGGGCCATGCTCGTCATGTCTGCGAAAGAAGCTTGAGAGAAGATAGAACCCACACTGTTTCAAAAGTGGGTGCGAACGGCATGGCTTATTTCCGGGGGTATGGAGATGTTCCTTTTCCCAGTGATATACTTGCCTGCGAGTCCAACAATTAAAACTCCTTAACCAAAGGAGAAAACAGCGCCAAACTCCACTGTCGAAAAGCATTTCGATAGTGGAGTTTTTTTTAAATCCAAACATCTCAATAGGCTATTGAGATGTTTTACTAAAGCCATAGTTTGATGTAAACTTAGAGCATGCTATATTTTAAAAGCAGTAGAAGCCCGTCTGTAATAAAAAATTTGACAAGAATTAGCTTTTGGAGTAGGATTACATTATGAAAACTACAAAAGATTTAAAAGGTATTGCGGATGTTATTGCAGGCTATTCTTTCAGGACTGCCCTACAAGGCAAGGAGAATGCTTCGTGTTTCGCGCTTCAGGCAAAAAATATTCTCGACGGATCAATTATAGACGAAGATAATTTAGAAGGAATAGATTTTGAGAATTATCGCTCAAAGGCTGTTATTGAAAAAAATGACATAGTTGTTTCTTCACGTGGAAGTTTCCGCGCCGGGTTAGTCGGCGTGAGCGGGAAAAACATAATTGCTTCATCTTCTGTTTATATTTTAAGGTTAAAAGATAAAAATATAATGCCGGAATATCTGACAATTTATCTAAATTCATCTGATGGACAAAAGCAACTTACCGAAAGTTCAACAGGGGCTACCATAAAGTCAATTAAAAAAAATGATTTAGAAAATATAGAAATTATCATGCCAAATCTTGAAAAGCAAAAAAAAATAATAGAAGTATACCATACCAACAATAAATTACAGGAAGCGTTAATAAAAAAAATTAACTTGATAAAAAATATTAACGAAGTGGTTATAAATAAATTATTAAAAAACTAAAATTATGATTGCAGTAAAAAAATATACTCAGGAAGAACTTAATAGCGTTCTTTGGTCGGCAGCTGATTCGTCCCGCTGTGCTTTAGCGGCGGAAGATTATATGAAATATGCCTTGCCAATGCTTTTCTTTAAATACTTAAGCGATCTTTCCAAGAAAAAACGTGAAGAATATAAAAAGCGATTTGGCAATGACGAAAAGCGTATTGAGGAAAAAATGAAACTCGATCGTTTTTATCTGCCACCCAAATCTTCTTTTGATTATATATACAGTATTATCGAACAGGATAATATCGGCGAGGAAATTAATAAGGTTTTACACAAAATAGAAGATGCTAATAAGGAAAAATTAGAAGGTGTTTTTAGTGTGGATTTCAATTCCGAGGCTATTCTTGGAAAAATCGAACAACGAAATAAAATGATCAGGAGCTTAGTGAGCGATTTCTATAAGATTGATCTGTCAGAAGTTGGCGATGATATTATCGGAAATGCCTATATGTATTTGATTGAACGCTTTGGTGCGGGTGCCGGGAAAAAAGCTGGAGAATTTTTCACCGTATCGACTGTGGCCAAATTACTTGCAAAACTAGCTCAGCCAAAAGATGGCGACCGAATCGCAGATCCTGCCTGTGGTTCAGGAGGCCTGCTCTTATTGGCTGGAGCTGAAATAGAAGAAACAGGTTCAAGGAATTATGCCTTATATGGACAAGAGTCTACCGGATCAACTTATCAACTGGCTCGGATGAATCTTTTTCTACATGGAAGAGATTCTGCTCAATTGGAATGGGGAGACACCCTGAATAATCCTCAATTGGTGGAAAATGACCAATTGATGAAATTTGACACTCAAGTTTGCAATCCTCCTTTCTCTCTGAGGAAATGGGGTGCAGAAAATGCAGAAGCCGATCAATATAAAAGATTTTGGCGAGGCGTTCCTCCAAAGGACAAAGGAGATTTCGCATTTGTTACGCATATGATTGAAACAGCTAAACCTAAAACTGGCCGTGTGGCAGTTATTGTCCCACACGGCGTATTGTTTCGTGGTGGCGCTGAAGGAAAAATTCGCGAGCAACTGATCAAAGAAAATATAATTGACGCGGTGATTGGACTGCCGGCCGGGCTTTTTCAAACGACTGGAATCCCAGTGGCAATCTTGATAATTGATCGCTCAAGAGAAAAAGGCGGAGCAAATGAAAAAAAGAAAGACATTCTTTTCATTGAGGCATCAAAAGAATTCAAGCTGGGAAAAGCTCGGAACACCCTGACGGAAGAAAATATAGAAAAGATTTATAGCACCTACGCTAAGCGCAAAGAGATTGAAAAATTTTCTCGCAAAGTGAATTTCAAAGAAATTGAAGAAAATGGCTTTAATCTCAACATTACTAGATATGTAGACACGTTTGTTGAAGAAGATCCGATTGATATCAAGGCCAATTTGAAAGAACTTGCCGAACTTGAACCTGAGATTGAGAAATTGGAGAAGCAGATGGATAAATATTTAAAAGAATTAGGAATTAGGTAGATATATGATTTCAAAAATTCTAAAAATTAAAAACATTGGAAGATTGAATATTCCTGTAAAAGATGGTGATTCCGATGAGAATAAAGATGATGATTTTTCTTTTAAGAAAAATACTTTGATATTCGGAGATAATACTTATGGAAAAACAACCCTGGTATCTGTTTTTAAATCGTTGCAATCTGGAGATCTATTGGATAACAGAAAAAAATTTAAGTCACAAGATGCAATTCAGATAAAAATTGAGAATGACAATAATGGCGTTAATGAATTTCATGAATATAAAAAAGATACATGGAAAAATAATGATATATTGATTTTTGACAATGACTTTATTAGAAGTCATATTTTTTCTGAAGACCAAATTAAAGGTGAACACTTAAAATCTTTGCCAAAAATTTTAATTGGAGATGGTATCAAACAATACATAAATAAAATAAATTCAATTATAAAATGTAAAAATGGCACCTGCGGGAATTGTGAGTTTTGTTTAAATATTAAGCTCAATCAACATGAGGAAACTTTTAATGAAAATCATCAGCTGGAACAGTTTCTAAAAATAGACAGTGCGATATTGGATGTCGATAAACAACTAAAAGAAAAAGAAAGCTCATTTTATATTGACGAAAAGCTCACAGATTTAAAAAACAAATCACGAGAATCTGATTTTTATAAAATAGATATTCAAGTTACTGAAGATGTATTCGATAAAAAAATAAATAATGTTTTTGAATCTATAATAGAAGAACATTTATTTGAAAAAACAAGCAACCTAGAAAAAGCAAAAGGATTTTTAGAATATGGATTAAGATTAAAAAAGGGAGATATCTGTCCTTTTTGTTCCCAAGATATAACAGGCGTACAAGATTTTATAAATAACTTGTCAAATTATTTTGATAAAGAATACATTGATTTTAAAGATGAAATTGAAAAATATTCTAAAGCTCTACTTTCTTTTAATTTAGAAAAAGAATTGTTTGTTTTTAATGATTTAAATTTTACTTCTATTAAGGAATTAATTGATAATAAAATTTATGAAAATTCACAACATGAATTTGAGAAAAAAAAGAAAATAAAAAGGAGTTAAGTTTTGAGGATGCGCTACAAAAAATCCAAAAGAAAATAGAGAAGAAAAAAGAAGATTTAAATTTTGATTGTAATTTTAAAAATGATACTAATTTTAAATTAATTAAAGAAGTTTTTTTGGAATCGAAAACTATTTTACAGGATGTAATGAATAGACAAGCTCTTACATATCAAGAAAAAACAGAATTAAATAAAGATTTGATTAGTTTAAGATTAAACAAATATAGATATTCTACGGAGGGTGTTGATTTCTTTAGAGAGCATGAAGAAATTCTAAAAAATTTAAAAGGCAAGAATAGTGATAAAAAAATAGCCCAAGACAATTTAAAGAAAGGGGTTGAAACTATTTTTAAGAATAATTTGGATAATATAAATATCTTTTTAAAAGAACTTAAAGCAGATTTTAAAATTACAAAATTAAATCCATCCGTAGACAATAGGGATAGAAACGAATATTTAAAAATAAATGAATATTTATTTGAGTTTTTAGATATCCAAGGAAATTCAATTCCGGTTGAAATTGGAAAGTTTAAGGAAACTTTTAGTGATAGCGATAAACGTCTTCTAGGATTTGCTCTTTTCCTGTCTATACTAAAGAATGATATCAATTTAGAAAATAAAATTATTATTCTTGATGATCCATTTTCGAGTTTTGATATAAACAGAAAAGAAGAAACAATAAGATTATTTAATAGCATTAAAAACATTAAAGACAAAGAACCGAAACAGAAAATAATTTTTACTCATGAAAAAAGTTTTTATTGTCAGTTAAATAAATTAATCACCCCAGTAAATAAGGGTGATAAAAAATTATTGAAATTAAACTATAGCCAGAATAATGGCGGAACAATGCTTGAACTTGTTGATATTAAAAAATTTGAATCTGACAGATATTATAGTGATTTAGACTATATAAATAATGCTATCGCAACAAATAATAGCCTTGACGAAGCTTTGCCAAAAGCAAGAGAGTGTGCCGAGTATTTATTAAAAGCAAAATATATAATTACTTTAGAGAATTATCGTGATATAAAAGGTAATTCGATTAATTTTAACATCAACTCAATAAACAGTTTCCTTGACGCAATTGATCAAAAATGTCCAGTAAAAGATGATTTATCGAAACTTGAATTGCATAAATTTCATCATAGTCAACCTCAATGGAAAATAGATTTATCTGATACTAACAAAAATAAAATCCTTAAAGATTTTATAGATTTAATTGAAAAAATTTAGTTATGAAAAATGATACAATACAAAAAAATATTCCTGATAATTGGAAAAAAATTAGACTTGAAGATATTTGTAATTTAATTATGGGGCAATCTCCATCTTCTTTGGCATATAACGAAAATAAAAGAGGAATTCCTTTGATACAAGGCAATAATGATATAAAAAAAAGAAGAACAATCGCAAGAGTTTGGACAAGCGATATTACGAAGAGCGCTGACTTAGGAGACATTATCTTAACGGTTAGGGCGCCTGTTGGACTTGTAGGATTAGCAACCGAAAAAGTTTGTATTGGACGTGGTGTTTGCAGTATGAAATTTAAACAAAAAATCAATAAGGAATTCGTGTTTAGATTTTTGGAATATTTTGAAAAAAAATGGAAAAAATATGAACAAGGGTCAACTTTCACAGCAGTTAATAGTGCTGATATTAGAAAGCTCAAATTAAATCTGCCGCCTCTTCCGGAACAAAAATGTATTGTTGCAGTTCTTGAAAATTGGGATCAGGCGATTGAAAAATTGGCGAAAAAAATTGAGATCAAGAAAAATGTCAAAAAAGGTTTGATGCAGAATCTTTTGACTGGCAAAGTTCGTTTGGCGGAATTTGAGGATGAGTGGATGTTAGTAAAATTAGGAGATATTGGAGAAATTGTAACTGGCAATACTCCGCCAATGAAAGATAAAAATAATTATGGAGAAACTTATTGTTGGGCAACTGCAGAGGATTTTAACGGCAAGTATATTAAAGATACAAGAATAAAATTATCAGATAAGGGCAAGGGAGTGTCTAGATTCTTGCCCCAGGGTAGTATCTTGGTTACATGCATCGCTTCAATAGGAAAAAATGCCATTGCCAGAGTACCTTTAGCAACAAACCAGCAAATTAATTCCATTGTTATTAATAAAAAAAATAATAACGAGTTTATTTATTATATTATTCAAAATTCAAAGAATTTATTAAAGAGATTTGCAGGAGCAGGCGCAATGCCGATTTTAAATAAGATAACATTTTCTAAAATAAAAATTTTAATTCCTAAATTAGAAGAACAAAATGCTATTGCTGAAATTTTAACCATCGCCGATAAAGAAATCGAAGTGCTTGAAAAGAAATTTTCAATTCTAAGAAATCAGAAAAAATATTTATTAAATAATTTAATTACGGGAAAAATAAGAATTAAAGAATAAACATATGTCTCTAGAAAAAGTACACTTTGACGAAGCCAGGCAATCTCAACTCACATTCATCGAACTTCTTTTGAATATGGGATATAAATATATTCCCTCAATTGAGGTTTTAAAACAACGCGGGGGCAATATTTCAAATTTCATTCTGTCAGACATTGCTACTAAGAAGCTCATGGAAATCAATAGCTATGAGATTGATGGCACGGAATATAAGTTTAGTGAAAAAGATGTGTGGGATGCAATTCAAGAACTAGAAAACATCCAATATGAGGGGTTGATTGATACAGCGCAAAAAATATACAATATCATAATGCCGACCAGTGGAGGCAAGACAATCAAGGTCAGTCACAGTGGAAAAGCTATGTCCAAAAATTTCCGCTTTATTGATTTCAAAAACCCTGAGAATAATGAATTTCACGTAACGGCGGAATTTGAAGCGATTGGCAAGCAAAACATTCGACCCGATATTGTTTGTTTTGTGAACGGCATTCCATTTGCGGTTATTGAAAACAAAAAATCAAGCGTGTCGGTTTCCGAAGCAGTCAATCAGATGAACCGCAATCAGGGTCCGGAATATTGCCCGAGACTTTTCGCATACACTCAGCTTCTGGTTGGCACTAATGGAAAAGAATTAAAATATGGAACAACTGGTACGCCTAACAAATTTTATGCAGTTTGGAAAGAAAAAGAGACTGAAAAAGAAGAATTGGATAAGCGCGTGAAGAATCTTATTGCAAAAAAAATTCCAGCTGAAATATATTCTCAAATTCTGTCTGATTTAAATGGATTCGCAGATACGCACAAGCAGAAACTTGATCGATTACCTACCGAGCAAGACAGAGGTGTCATTTCTCTTTTTGAACCGAGTCGTCTTTTAGACTTAACCAAAAACTATATTCTATTTGATGCCGGGATAAAAAAGCTTTCTCGTTATCAGCAATATTTTGCGATTCACAAGATGCTCAATCGAATTGATGAAGAAGAAACGACTGAGCGAGGACTGACTCGAAGAAAGGGTGGATTGGTGTGGCATACACAAGGATCCGGGAAATCATTGACAATGGTGATGTTTGTGAAGGCTTTGATTGAAAATCCGCATATTAGCAATCCCCGGGTGATTATCGTTACCGATAGAAAAGATTTGGACAAACAAATAAAAGACACTTTTAAAAATTGCAATCTTAAAAAGGAAGTGATTCAAGCAACAAGTGGACAACATTTGCTGGACTTGATTGAAGAAAAAAAACTTTCAGTTATTACTACCTTGGTGCATAAATTTGAATCGGCACGTAAGAAAAATACTAAACTTGTCGATCCTGACAAAAATATTTTTGTGTTGGTTGATGAAGCTCACCGCAGTCAAAGCGGAATTGCCAACTTGGAAATGAATCGAATCATTCCGGGTGCTTGTTATATTGGATTTACTGGCACGCCTCTGATGAAAAAAGAAAAAGAAAGTTGGAGAAAATTCGGAGGATATATTGATAAATATACAATTGACGATGCTTTGGAGGATAAAATTATACTCCCTCTTATTTACGAAGGGCGCTATATTGATTTGGTGCAAAATGCGAAGCAGATTGATAGGCAGGTTGAACGTATTATTGAGGGGCTAAGCGATAAGCAAAAGAAAGATTTGCAAAAATTCATTGGAACAAAAGTCATTAAAGATAATCCTCAGAGAATAGCTGAGATTTCTTATGACATTGAAAAGCATTACTCGGAAAACTTCCAAGGCACAGGACTTAAGGCTCAAATTGTTGCTCCTTCCAAATTTTCAGCGGTCTTGTTTCAAAAGTTTTTTGAAAGTAGTGGTAAAATACGCACAGCAATTGTGATTTCTGATGAACACGAAGATGGAAACGAAGAAAATATGCACAAAAAAGAAGTGGTGGAATATTTGAATAATGTCAGAAAAAATCACAGCAATGTGGCTAAATATGAAAAAGATGTGATTGAAAGTTTCAAGCACAATGAGGATGGCATAGAAATTATTATCGTGGTTGACAAGCTTCTTACTGGTTTTGATGCTCCTTGTAATACAGTGTTATATCTGACTAAAGATTTAAGGGATCATAATTTGCTTCAAGCAATTGCACGTGTTAATCGATTGCATGAAAATAAGAAACTGCCAAAAACTGCCGGGTATATTATTGATTATTCAGAAAATGCCAAAAATATCGATACTGCCATGAAGCTGTTCGGCAATTATGATGAGACAGATGTCAAAGGAACCCTTATTGATGTGGATGAAAAAATTGAGGAGTTGGAGCAAAGTTATAGTCTTATGCATGATATTTTTAAGGAATTAAAATCTTCATCTGACGATGAGGCGTATTTACAATTTCTTGGTGATGGTCCTAAGAGGGATATTTTTTATAAAGCGCTAAATGATTTTATTAAAAATCTAAATGAGTGTTTTGCTTTGCAAGAATTTGTTCATGAGTTTGATCATTTGGATGTTTATAAAAAGGAACTTAAAAAGTTCATGGAACTCCGTCGTGCGGCCAGTTTGAAGTATGCTGACAGGATTGATCTGGCTCAATATAAGCAATCATTAGTAAATGTTTTGGATAAATATGTGGATGCACAAGGAGTGGAACTTTTGACTAAGCAAGTTAATATCACTGACCGCAAGCAATTTGAAGAAGCGATTGAAAATCTGGGATCAGACAAATCCAAGGCTGAAGCAATCGCCGCACAGACTCAGAAAACCATCACTGAAAAAATGGATATGGATCCGGAATTTTATGAAAGATTTTCAAAGAAAATTTCAGAGATACTTGAAGAAATGAGGATTGGAAAATTGGCTGATATTGAAGCTTTGAAACAATTGCGACTTATTCGTGATGATGTGGTAGATAAAAAAGATGAAACGCTACCGGAAAAAATAAGTTCTCACAAAGGAGCGGATATTTTTTATCGCAATTTGCAAGAATCTTTTGGAAAACATATTTATGATGAGAAGGTTTACATTGATATTGTGTTAGACATTCTAGACATTATCAAAGACGAAGCAATTGTTGACTGGTATAAAAATAGTGATGTGAAGCGAAAAATAATGAATGCCATTGATGATTATCTCTACGATGTTGTTAAGGGTCAAAAAAATATCAACCTCTCTGATGATGAGATGAAAACAATTATTAGCACAGCAATGCAACTTGCAGAAAACAACAACGAAGTCATTGCTTAAAAACAAAAGTATGAATAAGTTTGTGTATGGATCATTTGCTTATGAATATAAGCTTATACGAGAAGAGCGAAAAACTCTAAGTTTAACTGTTATGCCTGATATGAGTATTTTCGTGAAATGCCCCTCTCACGCAGATGATCAGCGTATTGAAAAATTTTTGAAGAAAAAATGGTTTTGGTTACAAAAGCAACTTAATTTTTTCAAAAAGTTTCAAAGAAAAGTTTATAAGAAAGAATATATATCTGGAGAAAGTTTTCTGTATCTTGGCAGGCAATATCAATTAATAGTGAAAAGAGCGAAAGAAGATAGAGTGATGTTACAAAATGGGAAGCTCGTACTTTTTACCACACAGCTGGTAAGTGACGGATTACATACGCGTATATATTTGAATGCTTGGTATAATCGGCGTGCCAGGGAGATATTTAAAGATAGATATGCAGAGGTATTTAAAAGGTTTGACTACGATCAAAAATTAAAGTTAGAACTAAGAAAAATGCAGAAGCGTTGGGGTAGTTGTATCCGTGGTAAAAGTATAGTTCTTAATCCATTGCTTATTCATGCTTCAAAAGATTGTATTGACTATGTTATTACTCACGAACTTTGCCATGTTAAATATAAAAATCACGACAAGCGATTTTACAAATTATTAAGCTCTAAATATCCCAAATGGGAAAAGATAAAAGATAAGCTAGAAATGAGGCTTGCATGATAATAAAATTATGGAATCACCTAAAAAATATATCAAAAAATTATAATATTAAATAATCTATGAAAAAGACAGTTTTAGTTATTGCTCATAATGAGGAGAAAAATATTGATAAATGTCTCAAGTCGGTTTCTAGACAGATGCCGGATGAATTGATAGTGGTGTGTCACAATTGTACAGACAGAACAATGGAAATCGCGAAAAAATACAAACTGGCAAAAGTAATCGATTATCAGGGACCAAAAGGCATTGCCTATGCGCGTATTGAAGGGTTCAAGCATGTTACTCATGAGATTGTGGCTTGTATTGATGGAGACACCCAGGCTCTTCCAGGATGGCTGAAAAATATAACTGCTCCGCTTATCAAAGACAAGGGCGTTGCAGCGACTGGCGGATTGGTGCTTTTTTTGAACTCTCTATCAGCTTCAATAGTAGGATTTTCTTTTTTTATCTTGGGACCTTTGTTTAAAAGAGATTTCAAATTTTATTTTTGGGGAATGAGTTTTGCTTGCAGAAAAAGTGATTATGAAGCGGTTGGGGGACTTGATGAGTTGCCTGAAGTTAAGAAAAAAACAGGATTATACTTTTGGACAGATGATCTCTATCTTTCCCTTCTTTTGAGTATGAAGGGAAAAGTTGTCCCGGCTCGACGAGCACTGGTTCTGGCCGAAGCAAAAGAGCATCCGATGCCCAAAGGAATCAGTAGATGGGAAATGAATGATAAAGATAGGAGAAAATTATTTGAATATTTTGGAATAGATAAAAAACATATGTAGTAAGATTAAAATGTGTAAGTAACTTTTCTTAATTTTTCACCCAAAAATTATAACTTCTCAGAAACCAAAAATCAAAAAACATACCCCAAATCCACGGCCGTGTTCTCGTGTATAAAAACTACTCAAGTTATAAATAGTTCTCAAATCCACGGCCGTGTATTCATGTATACTTTAAATATCACTTTAAACTATCACCTTAAATAGGTATACTTAAAATAACAAAATAAATATGGGAATATGGTATAAAACATATATGTATAGATTTGGAAAAACACAAAAGAAAATTGTACTTACACTTCTGGGAGGGGTAGCTTTGGGAATGTCATCGTCTCCGAAACAATTTTACAGCTCATTGCGAAAAATCAATAAGGATTGGAGAGATATAAATCAGCAAAGCTTTAATCGTTCAATTCAAAAGTTGTCGAGAGAGAAACTTATAAGAGAGGTTAGGCTTCCTGATGGATCTTTCAAGTTAATACTAACGAATAATGGCAAGAAACAAGCGAGATTTTTGAGTTTGATAGGCGATACAATAAAATTCAAGAAGCCCAAGATTTGGGATGGCAAGTGGAGGATAGTTCTCTTTGATATTCCTGAGAAAGATAGAATGTTTCGTGATATTTTGCGTCGGCACCTGAAAGAACTGAATTTTCGCAAATTGCAACATAGTGTTTTTATCTCTCCGCACCCTTTTGAAAAGCCTATTTTGGAACTAGTAAATCTTTATTCGGCCGAAAAATATGTCCGTGTGATCACAGCGTTAAAAATAGATAATGAAAAATATTTCAAGAAGGCATTTGCAATAAATAAGTAGTAGATAAAAAATAGTTCCCAAATCGACGGCCGTGTGTTCGTGTATATTCTACGTAAGAATTCTAGAATTTCTTAAAAAATTAAAACTTATTACAATCTCACTTGTTCGAACTGAATTCCATGCAGGCGGACACGTGAGAAGATAATAAGTAGATAATCAAAAAAATATGAAAACATTATTGATACTATTATCGGGAGTTGTGATCGGGTTTGTAATAACTTGGGTTTGGAGGAGGGTTTTGGGAAGAAGTGAGGGAGAAAATCGGGGGAGAAATTGTGAGGGAAGCCAAGAGAAAGTTGTGATTAAAAGCGAGAATAGAGGGACTAAACTTTCGAGGGAGTTGAGTGAGAAGAAGAAGGAAAATCTAGCTAAAATTGATGACTATTTAATAGCTCATGATAGAGTTACCAATGATGATATCGAGAAATTGCTCAGTGTTTCCAATGCCACAGCTTATCGCTATTTGGAAGAACTGGAAAACAAAGGAGTATTGAAACAAGTCGGCAAAACCGGCACAGCTGTCTATTACGAAAAAGTGAGTCAAACATCTCAATAGGCTATTGAGATGTTTGTCTTTGTTAAAATATATCACAATCACCCTCTCCCCATCGCTGAGGGGGAGAATTAAAGAGGGGGTGAATAAAAATATCAAATACATCTTTTCCTTTCATTTGAAGGTTTTGGATACAAGTTGGCGAGCACCCAAAAGGAGGGATTGGAATATTTATCCACCCCCTCTGTCCGCCGCGGCGGACATCTCCCCCTCAAAAAGTGGGAGAGGATATTTGTGATGTATATATGGATGTTTAGATTGTTTAACAACTCTTTTAAAATATGCTAGTATTTGAGCATAGTGAAGTTCGGTCTCTATTTGTTATTTAGCCGAATGAAAACAGTTATAAATATAAAATAAAAAAAGTTCGTATGTGGCACAAAAAATGCCACTCGGAATTGATAATGCTTTTATGGAAAAAATAGTAATGTACACTGACGGTGGTTCGAGAGGGAATCCTGGACCAGCGGCTATTGGTGTGTGGATATCCTCCCAAGGCGGACCTGTGGGAACTTTAGACAAAAAATACGGCGAATGTATCGGCACCAAAACCAACAACGATGCTGAGTACGAAGCGCTAATTTTCGGACTCAAAAAAGTGAAAGCACTTCTCGGAAAAACAAAGGCCAAAGGGTATGAAGTCGAGTGTTATCTGGACAGTGAACTGGCTGTGAAGCAGCTCAATCATGAATACAAGTTGAAAGAAGAAAGAATACAAAAATATTTTATAGAAATTTGGAACCTTATGTTGGATTTTCGCGAGGTGAGATTTCATCATGTGCCGAGAGAGAAGAATAAGGTGGCGGACTCTATGGTGAATGAAGCACTAGATAAAGCGACTCGAATACCCGAATTGCCACTCGAATGACTCGAATAAGGGAGGATTTGAATACCCGAATTGACACTTGAATGCTCTACTTGATGAATTTTTAATATAATTTTATTTAAATGAATTCAATTAGGAAAGATTTATATCATTCAAAGTTGTCGTATGAGTTGACTGGTATAATGTTCAAAGTGCATAACGAGTTAGGAAGATTTCGCTCAGAGAGACAATATTGTGATTTATTTGAGGAAAAATTAAAAAATAAAAATATTGATTATATTAGAGAAAATGATTTACAAAAAATTTTCAACAATATAAAAGAGAGTGGTAATGTTCCTGATTTTGTAATAAGCAAAAGTGTCATAATAGATTTTAAAGCTAAGAAATTTATAATCAAAGATGATTATTTTCAAATGTTAAGATATTTAGAGGTTGCAAATTTGCCTATGGGTATGATAGTAAATTTTCGACATACATATTTAAAACCAAAAAGAGTAATAAATTCTAAAATAAATTCGGATTCGAGTCATTCGAGTGCTCATTAGTAATTCGAGTCGCACTATATGAAAGCAAAAAAGAAAACAATAATCTGGGTAATCATTGTGATAATCTTGGGCGGAGGAATATTTTATTTTACGAGATCTGAAGGAGATGAGAGTAAATACGTAACAACTAAAGTTGAAAAAGATGACATCAAGCAAACGGTTTCCATAACAGGAGAAATCGCCCCTGTCAGTAAAGCTAGCTTGTCTTTTGAGACTAGTGGTGTTGTTGAAAATATATATTTTGAGGTGGGCGACAGGGTGGAAAAAGGAGACAGGATTGCCAGGGTTGATAACTCAGTAGTAACATCTCAATTGAATGAGGCTTATCTTGAAGTAGAAAGACAAGAAGAACTTCTTGGTCAAAAAAGAAGAAATTGGGAAGAACTTAGCCCCGAAGAAAAAGCAGCAGCCAAGTTGGCAGTTGAAAAGGCTAGAGCTAATGCCTGGACATTGCAATCCCAGGTGGGAAAAAGTGTTTTGTATTCACCTATTGACGGTGTAGTTATAAAAAAATATATAGATAGAGGAGAACTGGCCACCGTAAGTGCTCCAGTGGTTACTATTATGGGAGAAGGAGGGCTTGAGGTAAAGGCAAATATTCCCGAATCTGATATTGCCAAGGTTCAAGTAGGGCAAATGGCAGATGTAACATTTGATGCTTTTTCTTCGGATGAAATTTTTGAAGTGAGAGTTGCTACTATAGAGCCAGCTGCAACTATTATTCAAGAAGTAGTTTATTATGAGGTTGTTTTTGATATTTTGAGAAAAGATGAAAGGATGAAGGTGGGAATGAGTGCTGACATCGACATTTTAACTGCAGAAAAAGAAGATGTTCTAGTTATCCCAGGACAGGCTGTGAAAAATGCAGAAGATAGAAAGTATGTAGAAATTTTAGTTGAGTCAGGAGAGAGCAGAGAGGTGAAAGCAACTGATGTGAAAACAGGACTCCGTGGAGATAATGGCTTGGTAGAGGTTTTATCAGGATTAACTGGGGGAGAAAAAGTTATTACATTTATAAAGGAGGATAAATAAAACTAAATTATATCAATGTCTTTAATTAGAACTGAAAATCTAAGCAAAACTTATATAAACGGTGATGTAAAAACTCGTGCTGTAATCGATGCGAGCTTTAGTGTGGATAAGGGAGAGTTTGTAGCGATTATGGGACCAAGCGGAAGCGGGAAGTCTACTCTTATGCAAATGTTAGGACTTCTTGATAGGCCAACAAAAGGAGAGTATTTTTTAAATGAAAAAAATATCAAAAATTTATCTGATGATGAGATGGCAGATATTCGTAATAAGAAAATAGGGTTTGTTTTTCAGACTTTTAATTTACTTCCCAGAACAACAGTTTATGAGAATGTAGAGTTGCCGCTACTCTATGATCATAGAGTTAGTAATAAGGTCAATAAAAGCAAGATTGTGGCTGCCTTGAAATCTGTAGGAATGGAGCATCGAATAAATTATTTATCAAACCAGCTTTCTGGAGGAGAGAAGCAGAGAGTGGCAATTGCCAGAGCTTTGGTAACTGACCCGGAAATAATTTTTGCTGATGAACCAACAGGTAATCTTGATTCCAAAAGCGGTCTGCAGATAATGGCAATTTTACAAAAACTAAATGATGAGGAAAAGACTATTATTCTAGTTACTCATGAGACTCATACTGCTAAGCATGCTAAAAGAATGTTGAAAACTATGGATGGCAAGATTACTTTAGATGAAGTTATAAAAGAAAGAAAATATGCAAATAAGGATAGTTCGCTATTGAAATAATCAAATAGCTTCCTCCTCTCTTTGAGGGGAGGTGTCCGCCACGGCGGACGGAGGGGTGCTGGTTTTGATACACCCCCTCCCAACCTCCCCCTCAAAGAGGGGGAGGGGCTCTGCTTAATTTATGGATTTAAAAAGCCCGATAAAAATTTCATATAAAAACTTATTGGCGGCAAAATTCCGCTCTTTTTTGACAATACTAGGTGTAATAATAGGAGTAGCTGCGGTAATTATAATATTCGCTGTAGGAAGGAGTGCTCAAGAGTTGATATTGGATCAAATTAGAGGTATCGGCTCAAATCTCGTAGCTGTTATGCCAGGTGCTTCCAATGAAAATGGTCCCCCGGCCGCTGCTATGGGAATAACCATAACATCCTTAAAATATGATGATTTAGAAGAAATAAGAAAAAGAAAAAATATCCCTCAATTGGAGAGTGCTGCTGGGTATGTTTCTGGCACAAGTATAGTGAAATATAGAGAAGAAGAAATGGCTGTATCGTTTACGGGTGCGACAGCTAGCTATATAGAGGTAGAGGATGCGGAGGTTTATAAAGGTAGGTTCTTTAGTAAAGAAGAAGAGAAGAATTTTTCAAGGGTTGCTGTTTTAGGTTTCCAGGTAGCTAGAGATCTTTTTGGAGATAGTAATCCTATTGGAAGAAAAATAAAACTAAGTGATTATAAATTTACAATCGTTGGTGTGTTGGAAGAGCGAGGATCGGCTGCTTTTGGAGTTTCTAGTCAAAATGATAGTGTCTTTATTCCGCTTTTTACTGCTCAAAAACTTATTTTAGGAATAAATCACCTAGCCTACATAAGAGCTAAAGTAGACACTGTTGAAAATATACCATTAGCTAAAAATAATATAAAAAATATTCTCAGAAACCAACACGATATCGATAATCCCGAGGATGATGATTTCTCTGTTAGGGATCAAGCTTCTGCTGTTGAGGTTATAGGAAATGTGACTGATGCTTTGCGATATTTCCTCCTGGCTGTCGGAACCATATCTTTGATTGTGGGTGGTGTAGGGATTATGAACGTGATGCTTATAGCTGTGAATCAGAGAATAAAAGAAGTTGGACTTAGGAAAGCAGTAGGGGCGAGAGATCGTGATGTGATGATTCAATTTTTAATAGAGTCTGCTTTTATTTCTTTTTTAGGCGGAAGTATCGGGATAATTTTTGGAGTAGCAACTTCTTTTTTGATTTCAGTTATTGTTAAGTCTATTGGTTATGATTGGCAATTTCTTATTTCAATCGAATCTATTTTGGTAGCAGTTTCAGTTTCTATTTTTATAGGTTTGGTTTTTGGAATTTATCCTGCCCGTAAAGCCTCGCAAATTAGCCCAATGGAAGCGTTAAGATATGAATAATACAAAAGTGTTGAAATAAATAAAATGGCTTAAGTGATGGCAGGCGGGCCTGCCCCTCGCCAAGACGAGCTCGCAGATTAGCCCAATGGAAGCACTTAGATACGAATGATCAATTAATCAAGTGCCAATTTCCAAATAAAAATCAATTATTAATAATCAAGTTATGAAAATTTTAATAATATGAAGAATAATAACAGACAAATAAAAAATCATGCATTTGATTTAGAAGATAGGACCTTAGATTTTGCTAAGAGAATTATCAGGATGTGTAAAACTCTTTCAAGTAATGTGGTGAATTTTAAATTGATTGATCAGCTTATCAGATCTGCAGGATCAATAGGAGCTAATTACAGAGAGGCTAACGATGCATTGAGTAAAAAAGATTTTTTGATGAGAATGAAAATCGCTCGGAAAGAGGCTAAGGAGACAGAATATTGGCTTAATCTTGTAATTGAGGCAAATATGGATTTAAAAGAAAAGATAGTTCCTCTTGTTAGAGAATCTATTGAATTAAAGAAAATATTATCCGCAATAATAACAAAATCATCAAATAAATAATATAAAGTTTGATTAACCATTGTCAATTATTGATTTTTATTTGGAAATTATTATTTAGTTTTTGGTTATTAGCCCTTATATGCAAAAATTTTTAACTTCAATTAAATTAGCGATTAAAACAATAAAAAGTAATAAAGCTAGAACAACTTTATCGCTTTTAGGAATTGTAATCGGAGTGACTTCCGTTATTCTTATACTTTCTTTAGGAAGAGGTCTGGAAAATTTTGTTACTTCTCAAGTAGAGGCTTTTGGTACTGATATTATCGAAGTTGAGGTAAAAGTCCCTCAAACCTCTCAAGTGTCAGCTCAAAATGTTGGAGGGATGGTTGGAGGAACTCAGATAACAACCCTTAAGGTTGATGACGCAAAGGAGATGGAGAATGTTCCCAATCTAGGTGACTGGTATGCAGGAGTGATGAGTCAGCAAATAACGTCTTACAATGAAAAAACAGACCAATCTTTTATTTTAGGAGTCACTTCTGGACTTTTGGAAACAGACGAGGGGGCTAATTTAGATAAGGGTAGGTTTTTTTCTGAAGATGAAGATAATAGCCTTGCTCAAGTTGCGGTTCTTGGATCGAAGACTAAGGAGAAATTTTTCCCAAATGAAAGTGCTTTAGGTAAAAGCATAAAAATTGGAAAGAAAAAATATAAAGTAATCGGAGTTATGAAAAGCAGAGGTGTTTCAAGTGGATTTTTTGACTTTGATGAAATTATTTTTTTGCCGCTAAAAACACTGCAGAAAAAAATTATGAATATAGATCATATTCAGTTTATTATATATAGAGTTAAAAACATGGAGTTGGTTGACCAGACCATAGCTTATATGGAGTCCATAATGAGAGATAGACATGATATTGAATACAAGAATGAAGCAGATAAAAAGGACAAACTAGAAGACGATTTTGCAATAATTTCTATTGCTGAAGCTAAAGAAATACTAGATAAAGTTTTTCTTATTTTAAATATACTTCTTTTGGGAATAGTTTCTGTTTCTTTGATCGTAGGTGGAGTGGGTATAATGAATACTATGTATGTAGCAGTTACTGAAAGAACTAGAGAGATCGGACTAAGGAAATCCGTAGGAGCAAGAAAGAAGGATGTTCTTTTGCAGTTTGTTTTTGAAGCGTTAATTCTTACCTTGATTGGTGGTTTTGTGGGTGTTCTAATTGGACATCTTTTATCTTTGGTTGCAACTTATTGGGTGAGTACAATGGGATTTCATGTAGAGTTTCAGGTTACCTTACAGTCTATTTTTATAGGATTTGGATTTTCTGCTTTAGTGGGGGTAATTTTTGGATATTATCCTGCCCGCAAAGCCTCGCAAATAAGCCCAATGGAAGCAATAAGATATGAATAATACAAAAGTGTTGAAATAAAAAAATGGCTTAAGCGATGGCAGGCGGGCCTGCCCCTCGCCAAGGCGAGCTCGCAAATAAGCCCAATGGAAGCAATAAGATATGAATAATACAAAAGTGTTGAAATAAAAAAATGGCTTAAGCGATGGCAGGCGGGCCTGCCCCTCGCCAAGGCGAGCTCGCAAATAAGCCCAATG
>Ga0306866_1000021_pt1 | contig 84809 bp, 93 predicted proteins | sample AntRauTorckE5432_FD_190450 | JGI IMG/M metagenome (GOLD analysis project Ga0306866, IMG submission 190450) | Saline lake microbial communities from Rauer Islands, Antarctica - Metagenome Torckler E5 #432 (v2) (version 2) | ecosystem: Environmental > Aquatic > Non-marine Saline and Alkaline >...
TTCTGCCTCTACCCTGGTGTCTACCAGCCGTCTGGCCACATCAACGTCTCGCGCGCTCGTGAGTTCTACCTCGAGTTCGATGACGCCGCCCCCTCGAACGGCCGCAACCTCGCCGGACAGGTGGTGGACTCGACCTACACGGCCGATCTGCATGTTGCGGGCTCCGCGATTAACTTTGCATTAATAAGCGACGGTTCTATGGTCCTCCGCTATTCGACGTAAGCGGTTTATTCAAATAAACAAACACTCATATTCAAAACCAAAAAATAATCTTAAAAATCATTTTTTGTATAACACCACTTAAAAAGTGAATTGCATTTTTTATATACAATCAATGGAACCACAAGGAGGACATACAACCGAATTATCACCTGAAGAAATTGAGAATGATCGTCTTGATGATTTGATATTCGATGAAATACACGGAACCGACGATTACACAAATGCGGAAGTAGATACAATGAAAAAAGACTATCCTGAAAATAATAAATCTACCACAATCGTAGGTCATAAAAACATGAATGAATTTGTTCAACGATGGGCACCACAGATTTCGTCTATAACAGCACTTCGCTATCTTCGTGATGAATCGCTATTAGCACAAGACCCTAATAAATTGATGTGTTGGCACGGTGCTCTGTTATTTAACGATACTATTGATAATATGCATCATCAAATCGATACACGAGGCATAATCGATGCAGTTCGTCGAATGATTTTAGCATTCACTACTGATCATCGTGAGGGGGACATATTTAATAAGGAAGAATTAATCGTCATGTGTCATCCGTTATGGCATCCGTGGTTTATCAAACAAAGTGAGATGAATAGTTATGAACACAATCGTATATATAAGTCAAAATCTCAGATGACACCAGAAGAAATACATATCGACAAAGTATACTGGGAAACCATGCGTCAGTATGAAAAAGAGTTATGTGAAGAAAGTCTTGAAATTAGTAAACAGATTATCGCCGAACAATCTACGGCTTAGACACGTGTTAATTTTTTGATATAATCGCAGCAAAATGGCAGACGACGGACAAAAACGTAAAGATATCATTTATGTAGGATTGCTATTGCAGATGGTTCGACGTGCTGAAAGTAGTGACTCGATACCCACATCTAGCCGATATGCCTATGTTGGTCGATTTACACATACTCAGCGTAACCCAGAAGGCGTGCGATTAATGCAACAATTGTATAAAGATACCATTCGTGAACTTGTCAAACTCCTAGATGTTGATTTTAAGGATTATGGTGCAGAAATTCACCAACTTCGTGAGCAATATGCACCTAGACAAAGACGGTAATAAAGGCAACTAAAGATATATAAAAAATTCATTATAGAAGTAAATAATGGCGTCTACTGCAGTAAAATTCGATCCCGCCCTTTACATCAGTAGTGGTTTACTACACTTTAGTGAAATTCTAGAGAGAATGCGTGAAAGTGTAGAATTCGACGACACTTCTGAACTCGCTCGGCGTTATTTTGCTCTTATTCGTGCCATCCTTCGCACCCGATACAAGTTGCCGATGAACATCAATATGGTGGCGGTGTATGTAGATTTTCACAACACACTTCGTGTTTCATCTAAATACGAAGAGATTATTACAGATCTTTTCAACGTATCATCCGATATTCACAAATATCTTGTATGTAGTCCATATGTCCCAGCAACTCGCGAATGGTTACTCGAAACCCGTAGCATTCCATTTATGATTGCATATAATAAACTACTCGTGGATAACGGAGATACACCCGATCCCGATTTCGTTCGATACACATTAGCCAATTTGCGACTAGGGGGGTCTGATTTTGCGTATTATAAGTATATCCATCCCATTTGCAAAGCCAATGGTAATATTGACCATTTTTACGACACGTTTATTGCTTCGATTAATTTACCTAAACTCGTAGAAACTCCCGAAATGTCAGTTGTCTTTGTAGGAGATGAAATTGATCCTTGCTCATATGAACGACGAGAATATCAAAATTTAGTAACTGCGTTTAATACAATGCGGTGCGATACCACTTTATACCACACTATTATCGGAACTACTGATACCAAGCGTGATTTGTTTGATGATTATCGCACAGTTACCAGTACTAGTCGCTTGAATACCGAACGATATCTAGATACTTATTTTAAAGTAGCCATATTTACCAGTAAAACTCCAAATGCTTATCTTCTATCACGATTGCGGATTGCGCATGTGCAAATAGCACTTCCTGGGGCCGAAGTATATCAACCCAATATTGATTACACACTTGATCTTGAAAACGAAGAATATGATGGGTGGAAGCCCATTAAATTCCCCAGTGACGTTCGATTAGTTTATTTGAACAAAGATATTGTTATTGTTCCATGGTCGCCTGATCAGTATAAAGGTAATACTGATCTACTTAAGAAGATTTCTGCCAAAAGTTCATCAGTCTTTGTACTTTATAAAAAGGTATGGAAACATGCCGATGTTTGCAGAGTACAAAATATAATGGATAATGTAGATATTAATTACATTATGATAGGATATAGCGACGAATATGTTAATCTTCTTCGAAATGCTAAATATGCTATAGTACTTCCCGAAACTCATTATTTAACATTACTTGATATAGCATATTACAATATTCGTATAATGGTGATCGATAATCATCCGCTTGCAGAAATACTCGACCCCTTAACGGAAGTTTCAACTCGTGGTGCAGTATATTCAACACACAAACGTCTTGCTAAAATGTCAGCCCCCGATAAACTGGATTTTGCTCATATTTGTCAACCATATAATGAAGATGCACAGTCTCGATTTATTGAATGGTTTAATGGAATTGCTCAATATGAAGAGCCCGCTGAGCCCGAACTTAAGAAAAAGAAGAAAAGGAAACATCGTTCTCGTCGAAGCCATCGTCTTGAACTTGAGGAATAATTAATATAATCGGCAATATTTTTTAGTTAAACAAAACATCAATAAATATGATAAACCGTTGTCCATCTTATGGAAGAATGTTTTCAAGCAGTCGTTCAAAGAAATTGGAAAAACTTGGGTAAGGAATTGGAAGAATATCGGGAAACTCCGTATACCGAAAGAGATGTTGATGATATTCCCGACGATTACGATGATTTAGCAGATCAAATAGCCCAAAATAGGACTTTCTATATCCCAGAAAACATCGAACTATCTGTGATATATAAAGATATACATCAAGGACTTCTTTGTTTAGGTGTAGAAGAATATGTCGAAAAATGTCGTGAGTGGCGTAAGATCCGACGTGGAAGTATGAACAATTTCTTTCGAACCCCTTATGATCAAGACGACGTCAATTTATACGATGCACCACTATTTTATCGTATTGCTTATATGAGATTTTGTTATGAACAACGTCAGCCTATTCCGTCATCCGAAGTTATTCGTATTATTCAAGATGTAGTAATGGCGGGTAAAACGTGGTTATTTGACCAATTATGTGTAATCGCGACACATTGTTCTGGTATGTATGATATCAATCCCTACACTGATTGGGTGCAAATTAAACACACTTTACTTACACAACTTAGAATGTATGTAGGCCCAGTTCCTAAATTGGAATACCACAAAAAGACGGCCGTATTTTATATTCGTAATCCGAATATATGGTCGGCTGATCGCCGATGTGCCACTGCATTTATTCAAGTAGTTAAATCTGCAGGATATCGCACAATACTTGTTCACGCTAATCCTGATACAGTATTGGCCGAAGATGATATTTTCGATGATATAATTAATTTACCTACATTAACTAAGGACAATATTCAGCAAACGTTAATACATCAATATGAATATGCCTTTTATGTTACCCATTCCAACATTTGGCCAAACCTACTATCACATTATCGCTATGGTCGAACTCAAATTATGATCTTGGGCCATCCAATTACCACCGCTATTCCCGAAATAGATCACGTTATTACTACTGATTGGGATACGTCTCAATATAGTGAAAATCAAATTCGAATTTCAACACCCGCGGGAAGTATGACAACATATCCCACCGATTTTACACCTCTGAAGGTGAAGAAGAACCCCCGTGATATTCTGGTATTTTGTCCATGGTCTGTATCTAAGTTCTCACCCGAATCTGGACAATTGGTAAAAATAGTTAAAGATAGACTTATTGCATCGGATCGAAATCCCCGTTTCTTATTTCATATTACTGGAGGCAACACACTAGAAAAATTTCACGGGAAATTTATAGAATTTATCGAACCTCATATTGGAACTGATTATATCACATCCGAAGGTGGATTAACACAGTTTTATCAATTTATGGATATTGCTGATATTGCCATTTTATCAACACCATACACTGGATATACCACAGTAATCGATGCACTTCAGGCCAATACACCAATATTTGCAATTGATCATCAATCTCATTTCATTACTAGGGTTGGTGCGAAAATTCTTGAATTAGCGGGACGTTGTGAATGGGTGGCCACATCACCAGATCAACTTGCCGATGCCATTGTGGCATATCTTGACAACCCCACAAAATTAACTCCACTTAATATGGAAGAGTTTGTATCGAATAATAATGCTCTAATGGAACGAGAATTTGCAGAATGGTTTAATAAAGATACCCAAAAAGAATAAAATGTATATTAAACCCAAATATACATATTAGACACATATTCGCATATTTTTTATATCAGAGGACACTCAATATGGAGTTAATACGCGACATTTTTGCATCTGCATCACAACAGGATCATCATCTTTGGTTTCATGATGTTTGGAAACTACAAGGGTTTATACAAAAATATCCTGATTTTCAACCAGATCTGTTTCCTAATATTCTTCAATCGGCAATTGAAGCCAATATTAATCCAAAACAGGGTGTTCCAGATACAGTAGGCCATGTATACATATTAATACATTGTATTCTTATGTCATATGGTCAATCGCAATACATTCATATTATTAAACAACTTCGTTCCACTCACACCAATAGTTCAATGCAAGATTTTCTTATCACGCCTGTTCTAGATGAAATTGATATTAAGCACTATTTAGCACCAGCAATGGCACTACTTGCTGATATTATTAATTTACCCGCTCCAGTTATTCCAACTAACTCATCTTCACAAGTGTTGATCTTTAACTCCCTCAACTACACCGCTTCGATTACACCCGAACAATTTACACAATATCGTCAAGATATTGTGTCCCAACTTAAAATCCCGCACATCGCACCCCCAATTTATTGTAATGGTCGTATTGGTATATTTATGGGGAAATTTTCAGTTAATGGTGCTGACTATCGTGCCATTCAATCATTCTTGAAAAAACTTTGCCAAACTTATCCCACCACATTATTCGTTCCCCAAGGCCAGCAATTACCCACGTGTGTCAAAGATTTTGTTTACTTACCAGCCAATATAACGCCTATCACATTGCAAAAGGTAATTACTCATAATGCTGTCGATGTTATGTTGTTTACAACACATGTGGAAATGTGGGCCACTGTTCTGTGTCAATCTCGTATTGGACGTGTGCAAATTGCCTTATTGGCCAACACGCATACATCTGGACTATCAGAAATGGATTATTATATGTTGCCTGAATGGGATACGTCGTATTATTCAGAACAACGGTTGTCTGTTCCGTATATGGGATGTAATATGTCATCATTTGACATCGAATTTACACCTCTTCATCGAACGTCTAATCAGATCATGATTTATTGCCCATGGTCTTTAATGAAAATTACACGCGAAGCCATTACAATGTTGTTAGAAGTGCGAAAATCAATATATGAAAAACACTCGAAGCATGCCATATTTGTATTCCATATATTTAATTCCAGCATATATGAAAAATTTCAAGCCAAGATCGCAATGTTATGTGATACGGTAGAACTTGAATACATTGTGACAGAAGGTGGTCTCGAGGAATATTATCAATTGTATGAAATGTGTGATCTTGCAATTGCTTCTTATCCATTTGGTGGGTTTACTACCATAGTCGATGCTTTATATTACAACTGTCCCATCTACACGATTGATAATCGATCGTCATATAGTGGACAAAGTGGTGCTCGTATTTTAGAAACATTGGGACTTAATGATTACGTATGTGCCAGAGACAACATTGCTTCACGAATTGCCAATACGGTTGGTAATATGACACCGCTACCTTCACGAGCACAAATTGATACACGGTTGAGTGAAATTAATGACTCCACTACTCAAGTGATGCTCGATCATGTCAGTTCATTTATAACTAGCAATTGAAGATACAAATTTAGTCGATATATACATCATGGAACAACTTTTTACCCACGTGAAGACATGTATTCGCCGTGGATTAATGAACGAGGCTTTAACCGAAGGATCTAATTTGATCTTTAGTTCAGATCAATATGCAGAACCTTCTCGAATTGCCACACTATGGTATCAAGTAGGTCTTGCTTTGATTGAATCGAATTGTGTCATACCTAATATTCAAGCGTCTTACAATTTTTACATTGGTCTACACACAGGATTAATGGTATGTGGTATGGATGCATATAAGAAGGCAACGGCTCGTCTGAGTGATATTATAACTGATAAAACTCACTCATCTATCAAACCTATGATAGTAGATTGTCAATCACCTTTGAAAGATGATATGCCAATTTATCTTCGATGTGCACGTGCAATGATTTTGACACCCTACCTACTTGGCAATGATAATGATCTAGTTCCTGCCAACATTGCGAAACACGCAAAGCAGTATGGTGTTTGGGAATATTTTGCTATGTATGCATACACATTAGTATTTCATCAGAATGATCTAGACACTTACAAACGACTTAAATGTCAAATGCACGACGCCATTGTTGAACAATATGGTCAAGTCAGTGGATGGGAAAAAGGGCACGTTGCATTCTTTGTTGATAATTGCAACCACGAATCGGCCGATCGTAGGGCATCTTTCATCTTTATGGGACAACTTAAAAATATGGGATATCACATTACCTTAATTTACCCCGCTACAGATACCGAACTTCCCAGTCAAGATATTTGCGACGATCACATTCAACTACCTCAGATTACTGCACAATCTATTCAAGAGGTCAAGGCTACTTTAAATTTCGAATGTGTATTTTACTTTACTCATATGAATGTATGGTCAATGATCCTTGCATCGCTCCGTATAGGGCAAATTCAATGTGGTATGCTCGGGCAGGTGGTTACCTCGGCATTGCCCAGTATGGATTACTTTATTATGCCCAAATGGGATAATCCCGCTAATTACACCGAAACAGCAGTTCAACTTCCAGGAATGGGGTGTGCTTTAACTACGGTTCGTGTTTCGGCACCTCCTCCAGTTGAACGTAATGATAAAGTTGTTATTTACTGTCCATGGTCAGTAACTAAATTTACTGCCGACTCTGGGCGTTATCTTAAAGCAATTTACGACCGATGCCCCGATGTTATCTTTATGTTCCATGTAGCGGGACACCATGCATACCAACATTATATGGCCAAACTGGCTCTCTTTATTGATCCCCACAATATTCCATTTGTGGTATCAGACGATGAGAGTGAGGGGTATTACAACAACTTTGTCAATTGCGATCTAGTTGTTATCTCGTATCCAACATCTGGATTTACTACCGTCGTTGACGCCCTTAGTATGAACAAACCTGTATTTGCTATTGATGAACCACGTGATTACTCTACTTGCTGTGCTGGACAGATCCTAAAATTGCTCGAATTTGGCGACTTTGTAGCACCAACACTTGACACATCAGTTGACAATATTTGCCAATATGTGGAAACCGAAAAATATAAGTTGTTCCAAGTTCCAGCCAAAATGGAGCGTATTGTGAATACACATAATAAATCACTCGCATATGCGTTTGGAGAGTGGATGCAAGAGGTTGCCCCACCATCATCTAAAGATGAGGTATAATGATAATATATAAATGTCTCACCGACCCAATGCGAGAGATCTTAGAGTGCAGAGTAATAAACGAGCAATTATTCAACAATATGTAAGTGATGCTCTTGACGCAATTTATATTCGTATTGAAGCGGCCCATGAAGGCGATACCGATAAAATAGATTTTCGCCTATCAAGTACATTTGATGTGCCCAATATGACCAATGAGGATGCAATGTTATATGTACATTATGAGATTATGCGAGATCTCGAGAAGCATGATTATGACATTGAGTTTAATGAAAAAAATTGCACACTTTACATCTCGTGGGGTAAAGAACTTAGTCATAGTGTTAGTCACGATATTCGCACATATATTGCTTCCAAATCAATCAATCTGGGTGAGTCTCGACGCCAAGCCGAGTTGCGTCAACGAAGACGTGCATCTCAACCCCGACCTAAATCGTAAATGCACTTACCAAAAAATAAAGATAGTAATGATATCTTAACCATCATTTTTTTTCATCAAAATCTGCACCATTTCACGCATCATAGATAGCGTCATAAGATTAAGCGCAACTAGGCAAATTACCATAACAAGAATAAGTAGCAATAATGTTCCACTGCTAATAACGATACCATTAGACCAACCACCGTTTTTGGGTGCATTACCACTTGCCATCCCTTCATCGCCACCCGATTTCGGTTTGGCTAATTCAGCGGGACGTTTATCCTGTCGACTAATACCACTATCGTGATTAAGACGACGCTCAACTGCTTCGCGGGCTAGTGTTTCAAGAATAGCACTTGTCTCACCTCCTGAATGATAACTAGACGGGCGTGGCACAGTAGCACGAACACGCGGTCGATCATTCATACCCATATCATACGTATTTAAAGAACCACCCAAATAATCGGGTTCTAGATACGACATTTCCCACGTCCTCTATACTTATATAACTAATATTTTAAAAAATATTCAATTGAAAAAACCCTTATTTAATATTATGAAGATGAACGACGAAACGAGTTCGGCAATTTTGTATATTAAGGGGGTATATCTCGAAGATTTATATGTTAATCAAGATGATTGTGATACAGATGACAATACAGATGATGAAAGCGAGTTTGATATAGTTCCCACGACTTTCACTGATATATCTGATTGGGTCTTTCGGACATCTGTCCGTTGTATTAATTGTGGTCTTGAACACGATAATCCACCTGTGCCTATTCCTAATTATATGACAACAAAGGATGATATTACAACTATTCAACTTGAACGTGTATTAGGATGTGGTTTTGCATGTGCAATGACCCATTTGATTGTCACATACACAGGGGATAATTTGGATAAACGAACGTATTTGCTAAAATACATATATCGTAAATTTACTGGTGTTGAAATTCATGAAATTCCACGTGCTCCATACCGACATGAGATTGATGTATATGGCGGTTCATCCGCTAGATACACTGAAACCAAGTTTCGTGCATATGTCAATCGAATGTGCCCCGCTCATGAATATCTACTTGTCGGAGATATTAGACAAAAATCGGATACATAGAATACATATCATCTATGATTATTTTGTCGTATGATTGTGGTAATATTAATTTAGGTGTATGTTGTATAGATTATAACGAAAATTGGCAAACAGAGTTCTGCGAGGCATTATCTCCCGCCAATCTTGCCGATGATCCAGTTAAAGCAGGTGAAAATGCATATCTAATCTTTCTTCGGGCATTTCGGATAATCTACATTGATAACATAGATATGCTTGGTGGTCGCAAATTACGGGACACGACCAATATTGAACGTGCAGTGGCTCTTCGAAGAACGGTGGCCATCATTAATGCCCAAATTCCTGATCCCGCACTTGTCTTAATTGAATATCAAATGGGTCCAAATGACAAATCACGAGGTGTGTCATATCAACTTATGTATGAATATGGTGAACGTTCTCGTGAAATGAGGCCTGTTTATAAAAATCAAGTCAATTTTGGAGCGGGTGATATTGGCAAATATCAGGTTAAATATTCGACAAACGAAGCAGCCAATAAAGCACACGCTAAAGATACCTTGCTTCATTATCTTAAATATGTTGATATTGGTATCGAGATACCAAAAAGAAAGTTAAGTGATATGGCGGATGCTTTTCTACAGGCGGTTGCGTATTGTTTGAAAAACTGTTAACACAATGCATTTAAAGAATTACATTAAGAATAAATATAACAATGGGGGACAATACACTTGAAGATCCATCTAGCATATTTGGGATAAAAGATTTAGTAGATAGTAGTCAGGTTCGTGGGAATATCGATCTGCAAGATTTAGAACGCCAAATTATGAAAGGTGCCGCACCTGCAGGTATGTTGGATGATAGCGAACCCGCATCATATCTTGACGATTTCCAAAATACACTTAATCAGATTACAACTGAAGCCCAAGCGGGGCCTCGACGTTTGGTTCCATCTCCCCGTGATAGATATCAGGCAGATGAAATGGTTGGTGATATTAATGAAGAGTTATTTGCGGGATCGGGACAACCTACCACAACTTCAACAAAACCAACAGGTATGTTTGATGATATTCTTAATGACTTGGATACGGCACCTCCGCAACAATCTCGTCGACGTCCAATGTTTTCAGATCCAGAACTTCAACTTGGTGTTAGTGAACATGAAAAGTCGGTTTTACTGAACGGTATTTTACCTCAAATTGACATGGATGATGGCTTTGATGTGAACCAAATTAACGAAAAAGAGGAGCGAATTAAACTTCTTGAGCGGTGTAATTCACTATTTCATCAACTTGAAAAGCAAGATGATCTTTCATATATTAGTAGACCCAATGAGAATACGTCTTTGGGGGAACTCAGATCGGTTCATTCATGGCTCCAGATCAAAGCCAATCGACTACGATCACGTATGATTGCACGGGAACTTTTTGTTGTTGGTGCTAAGGGACTAGAGAAAATATTTGACGGAAAGCGTGATTATTTTGGGTATTCTCCCGATCTTACGGATTGGTCTCAAACTGTGAATGTTAAAATGGCCGCTATGGACGATGACATTGCAATGATAGCAAATGATGCTATGGATTATATGGGTGCTGGACCATTGACTCGAATGGCACTTGCCCTCGCACCCAGTGCATTTTTACATTCGGCCACTCGTCGTAAGAACCACGGTGAAAATGCTTACCAAACTACCGATTGGAATAGTGCTATTGATAGTATTCGTGATGCTGAAGATTACTAAATGTCAATGCAAAAATTGAATTTGTTATTTTTTACATTACAACAATGAACACCACTCAACGTAAAATACAAACAAAGATTGACTGTCAATCCAGAGCAAACTTCGTTAAAACTTGAATATTACAAGGTTCCTCTCGAACCAATAACTTTACCTAAAATTCCATCGAATATCACGCATTTATATGTGAGTTTCAAGCATATAGATAATATTACTTCATTTGATAATGTGGAATATTTATCATTATGGTGTTGTGATCTGAATACCCCGATACCATATTCGGAAGGTTTAAGAGTCAATCTACAATATTGTAAAGTTCGTGTAAATAATCCTATTTGGGACGGGAACCACATGTCTGTCGCCGATATGCAATCGAATATTGTCGCAGAACACAATACTGGTGATTGTTCGATATGTGGAACTCCGACAACTATTATTGTGGAAGTTGTGTATGACAATCAGGATGCTTTAGTAGGAGGTGGTATTTACTTAGGAGAAGGTAAATATATTTCATCACCACTATATTGCAAAAAAAGAGTTTATATGTGTTTATCTGATTAAGACATATTTTCTTCCATTTTCCTAATAAGAATACGATGTTTATTCATCTGTAAATATTTTTTGTCAGTCTCCCATAATTATTTATTCGAATAGATAATCATAAGTTTTCATTAATCTTCGATGTAATGCTGGATTTTTATACTCTTGAAGTCGAATATCTTCCCGAAGTTGTTCGGTAGCATATCCAACAAGTCGGTTATCAGCATCGCATTGGGCTGGAACGAAGGCCACGCCGATAGCCCGACGACGGCGATTTTCGCTCTTGTTTTGACCAGCCCTATGCACTAAATTGCAATGGTGCGCTAAAACATCACCTGCTTTCACTTGCATTAGCAAATCAGTCTCTTCTGGATGCTCTTTTAAACACAAAGATAGCCCAGGAACACCAGACCTCATTCGGAATGTAGTATCCCGATGATATCGCTGGTGACGACGAGTAGGTGTAAGATGCGTATATGGAGCATAATACAACGCCCCATTTTCGTCATCAATATCATCCAATGCAATCCAAAAGGTGATGGCCGCAGGTGGAGACACCTTAAAATAGGCGTTATCCTGATGACTGCGTGTTGGTTTACTAATATCTGGATGCTTCTCAAATAATTGCATATTGATAACATTAAGTTGTTTGTATCCAGTTAACTCACATGCCATTGGACGTAGGAGATCAATAACGTCCTCAAATACTTTACCATAATTGTATAAGTATTGAATTTGTTTTACAAGTCCCGACCCACTTTCGTCGAACATAGTTTCACTTAACGGCGTTTGAACAATTTTATCAATTTCATCGTTTAAAGTTTGAACAGTTGAAGAAGTTAAAAATTGTTTAAACTCAGAGTATCCTTTGGCTTGGTAGTCTTCTATATTGCTTGATATCATATATCTTTCACATCTTTAGATATCTTCTCTCGCCAATAGTGATCAATTGGGTAAAAAAATAATTATACAATAAACGCACACATACCATTACACATCCTGTCGGATAAGAATACGGTGTTTGTTCATTTGTAGATATTTCTGGAGCCAATCCATTAATGCCTGTTTATGTTCATGCACATTGCAATTTTGTAAGTTAATCTTACCAGAACTGAAGATCTTCAGTGCGGTATACTTAGCACTCGATCCAGCGGGTCGAATTTTGATAACTAGACCAGGATAACTTTCGGGATCATATCGGACAGATTCGAGTTCTACTGTTTTATCAACACCTGCCTCGTTAAGACAAACTTTGAATTCTTCTAAATTGATCACTATACTTTTATCAATAATACAACATCCATAATTTTTCATGATGAATTTCAGACCTTCAACTGAAATGTCAATGTCTGGAATACCTTTATCGACAATTGTTTGATGTTGTCGAATTTGGGCTTTATGTTCAGCGGATTGAGTGTAGTTTCGCGTTAAGCGATCTGCTGGTGACGTATACTTTCCACGGCGTGGGTATGATATTGTGGTTTTGATTTCACGGCGTAATTGTGCACGAGTATGTTTCATTTCTAGTCGCAACTTAGTAAGTCGTTCAATTTCGCGTTCCGAGTATCGAACATAACACATCGGTAAATATTGCAATAGCAACTGTCGAATGGCTTCAATGACAGTTTCCACGTCTTCTCCATCATCATGTCTTACTCCAGGAATTTGAAATTTCAGATTTTGGAATACCTTAACTTTGTATATTTTATCACAAAGTGGCGATGTAGCATCACCAAAATGGTCACCTAATACATGAAAACTTACCTGAGAGTTAAAACTACTACCATTACCCTGATGGCGTCTATTACCCACGTTTTTTACTTGAGGTTTTCGACCTCGTTTACTTTTAGTATTTTCAGGTGGGTCATAACTTGAATGGATTTTATCACCATAGTTGCAACATAAACGAACTACTCGTTCATTTGGTTCAACTACGCGTATAAGTTCTTTTTGATCAAAAGTAATGTCGGTGCAAAATTGACCTGCTATAGTTGCAGTAGAAAGGTTTAATTCGGTAAAATTTATATCCTTGTTGGATATTTCGTCATTCATACCCTTTCTTTAATAGGGATTGTATCTCTAAATGGGAATTCAATTATTTTCATTAACTAAAAAATAAAGAAATGTGTTATTGTATTCAGATGTAATTACTGCGGTGAAGCACGTCCAAAAGACCAACAACGATGGCCAATACCGTGCCCACTACAATCACACCCTTACCTGTCTTATTTCCCGACATGTCAATGCTTCCAGGAACCAGTTTTCCTAACACATTAGTGTTAAACTCTGTCCACTCACTTAGAACGTAAAGGAGGACTACAATTAGCATAACAAACCAATTAAGACCATATAATCCATCAACTAACATACTGGTAAATTCATCGGGAGCATCTCCTCCTACATCGAAATCGTCGCTCATATCCGTCTATATATCCAATGGAAAAATTTATGGCACATATATAAAATATTACAACAAATTATATACGATGCAATATAGATGTCATAATGGGCAAAAGAAATACAAACAAATGGACACCCGAAATTGAAAACTATTGTCGTCGTCTTGGTGAACAAGCACAGGCATTACAACTGTTGCACTCGAGGGCAGAAATCTACTATAAAATGTGGTCAAAAAACATGAATACAATTGTTGTTATGTTGCCTGCTTTAGCCGCTGCTCTTCAAACGGCCAACCAATTTTGGAAATCGGAGCCATTAGAATTTGCAGGTTATGTTATGACCGTTATTGCAGCAGCCGTGGTTAAACAGGGAACTAACCAAAAACATGAAAAACTGGGAGCCACCCATAAAGCAGCACGAAATATATGCAGTATGTTTTATGACAAGATCACTTGGGAACTGACTAAAACGGCAGACCAGCGTATGATGGCACATGAGTTTATTGAAATCATACAAAACACGTTTAATAACGATTTACAATCGCTACCTACAGTGCCTAGTGGTATCACTCAATCGCTCAAAGACGAATACAACGGATCTCATATTGCCCAACCGATCGAAGTTGGAGGTCTCGAACGTATTCGTATTACACGATCAGATCCGAGTGCATCGGCGTCGTTTAACACACCCCCTCGTGTGCCATCTGGCGCCTCACCTATGGCACGATGGTCAATAACACAACCCACCTCATCAACTGGCGGTGTTGGACCCGATCAAGAAATGGGTGTTGTGAAACGTCTACGCCGACGTATAAGACGGAGTTCATCCCCGTTATTGGAAGTGCCGTTATCAGGAATTAGTATTATACCTGCAAGTAGTAGTGATGGAGAAGACGATGGTAGAGGAGGCGGACGAGTAACTTTCTCATCACGAGACAATGTTCAAAATAATGATGAATCAAGCGACTCGGCATCGGAACTTTCCGAAATACGGGGTGACAATTCTGTATAAAAATTGAAATAACATTAAATGATACATCATGACATACACACGTCAAGAGATTTATCGCACGATAGCGTGGTTTCTCGCACATGAGCAACTATTAAGTCCCGCCGAAGAAGTAGCGAATTTTATTCAAGCATATTCTCAAAACCAATTGGTTCTACCAAATTGTTCCACCGATACTCATTATCCTGATGAAAATGAAACTATTGTGAACATTACAGATGTCAAATTTGAGGCATTGCTTTGCGAATTAGTATTGGCTAAAAAAATAAAAGTAATAAGCGACGCTATACTATATAGGACTTATCGTCCTATATATGTCTATTATATGTGCATTAAGTATGTTCTTGATAACCCAGATACTCCTTTAACTGACTTTTTACAACGTATTGAACGTAATCATGTTATACGAACTGGCATTAAAATTGCATTTGCCAATTTAGGGAAATTACCGTATCCTCTCGATGCCCAAGAGCGTCAAAACTTTTGGTATAATATTTACTATAAATATTGGGTTCAAGCCTATTTGGATACATTTAAGTAGTTAATTTATTTCTTCTTATTTGATCGAGAGGGGGTTTTCGCCTTGGATGGTGCCTTTGTTGATTTTTTGGCACGGTGTTCGTGTGCATCGGCCCGTGTGGTTTCGGGAGAAATCTGTTCGGCTACGGCTTTCTGGAATGCCTCGATAAATTGTCTTATATCGGCTGCTGTTGTTGAGTCACCCATTGACACACGGATTACACCTTGCTTGATCACCCGTGGGGCACGAATGGCACTCAGAACATGTGAAGCCTTATCACTTTCCGTATTACACGCACTTGAGATACTTACAACAACACCACGCCGATCAAGAGCGTCCCGAAGTTTCACATTGCAAAATTCGCCCTTTGCATCTAATCGGTTCTTGGCTACGGCCAATAATAGAGTATTAGGCAGACTGCGGTGAATTTCATCTACACTGGGTCCCAAGAATACAATCTCAACGGGAGCAAATCCACTAGCGTTGTTATCACCTCCCCGAATTTCACGCATTAACTCAACGACACCATCCCCAGTGAAACCCTCCATTGTATCATCATCGAACGCAGTTTCGACTTCTTCAAGATTACCTCGCTGAACATACTTGGTATATTCACCCACGGGATATATCGCTCCCAATTTGTCAACAATAGACTTCTTGAGCGTGTATAGACGCGTGTTCTTTTCTAGGCGATTTTGAAACGCACATTTAAGAGCCGTCATACCTGCCGCAATAGCGGGAACATTCTCGGTTCCGCCCCGTAGTCCTTCTTGTTGACTACCATTGACCTGTGCCTCAAGGCCGTATCCAGTAATAAGGCCATTGCTAATAATCATTAGTCCCAATCCACGCGGACCACATAGTTTATGAAATGACGCACTCATTGCGTCAATATTGTTCTTTGCCAGATCAATTTGATACTTGCCAAAACCCTGAACGGCGTCGCAGTGATATGGCACGTTTCGGTCGTGGCATACCCGACCGATGGCTTTCACCGAATTGATGGCACCAGTCTCATTATTGGCAAACATCACCGAAACCAAACACGTATCGTCAGTGATCGCATTTACAATCGCGGGAACGGGCACTACACCCTCAACAGTGGGCTCAATGACAGTTAGAGTGGCTCGGCCCTGTTTCACCAGAGCGGCGGCACACTTAATCATCGACGAATGCTCAACTGCCGAAATAATTAGATGCGGACGAGACTTACGATTGAGTAGCCACGCGTCGACGGTCGACCGCAGTATAAACGCATTACTTTCGGTAGCACCCCCAGTAAATAACACTGTGTATCCAGTGGCGGGATCATCTGAAACCTCGCAGTGGTTAAGAATGTATTCTTTGGCGTCGGCAATGAGTTTCTTACTAGGTTTGGCAATACGCGATGAACTGGATGGGTTCTCGCATTTTTCATTCCACCGCTGATGCACATCCCGTGCCTGTTTGCACATAGCAGTCGTGCTATTGTTATCGAGATACACAACTTTCGGTTTACCACTCATACTAGGTTTATATATAATGAGTTAGAGTTTGTTAAATTTAAATTACCTATCCATTTCCATCACCCAAAATGCCCTCGATTTAACCTCAGGATAAGGACTTTCCATTAATAACGTTATTCTAGCCAAGCATTTTGCACTACCAGTGATATAATGCTCCATCAAAAGTTCATCAATTTCATTGGGATCGGTAATTTTCCCCGTTAATAGGTGGGTTATCTTCACATGAACCCAATTATTGACATTGCGTGAGTTATTTGGTAATGTTGGGTATATGTATCGAGCCAATTTATCAAACCACGTATTTTTTAGATCTTTGGATATCATAAGGCGATTATAGTTGGCACGGTTAGGTTCGGTGTGAAACTTGCGAACAAGTTCGTCATCGTCTAAAGACGAACCCACTTCGGCATATTTGGTAGATGCTTTATTTCCCATATGTATATTATTAGATACAAAAAATTCACACCCGTTTTCATGTGCAACTGTACAGTTGCACAACGTCATACAGGAAGTGAGTGAAACCCAGCAACCCGCCGAAGTGGGGGTGCTGCTGATTATTCATGCGATGAACAAAGAATGTATAATATCATCGCTAAACTTGGATTACCGTGTGTATTCATAAGATACAATCCCGATAGTCCAGAAAGTAATAAAGATGTTCTCGTTGATAATATTCAAAACTATCTAGACTTGGATATAGAACAAGATGATCCTTGGGATAGTTTTGGGTTTAAAGTAGAATACATGTTTTATTGATTAATTTAGTTTTTTCATATTAAAAAGATGAAACTAGATTATCATAATACAACCATGGCTCCAACCATTTTATGCGTAGATGGCAATATTGCGGCCGGAAAATCAACTGTGGCCACTGAACTTGGTACGCGACTTAATGCCCCCGTTCTACTCGAGCCTACCGATCAATGGACATTATTTAAACAATTTTACGATTTCAAGACGAACCCCGACACTACACACCCACCATATGTATGTTATTCATTTGAGGTGGAAGTTCAATTGTCTCGTCTTAACCAGATGTATCGAGATGTGCCATCTGACGCAGAAATCGTTATCGTCGAACGCGACCCATTCTGGCAAACAGAAGTGTTTCCCGTGCTTGGACATCGTGATGGTGCCCTTAATGACAAACAGATCGAAAATCTTCTTACAACGGCACGTGTGTTTCGGTATGATTGTCATACTCGGTATGAGTGGGTTAACGTGTATTTAGATTGTCCAGTGCCAGTATGTGTCGCCCGTATTCAAGAAAGAGATCGTGACGGAGAACAAAAAATTAGTCCCGAATATCTTACATCACTCGAAACTATATATAAGGAAAATTCAATCTTCTCTTCGGCCACGGTTATTGCTAATGGCGATGCCACGCCTGATCAAACCGTTGAACGTGTCCTTGCTCATTTGAATAAGGGGTAAATCTGGATACATCATTGCAGTTCCGTAATAAATTACACCGCCAATGATGGCATAACGACCAACTTGGCTAATAATCGCAGGAACAATATTAATAGCACATACTCCAGTCATTACATAATTGCAACTTTTTTGCCATTGTAAATCGGCTTCAATCCGCCGAAGTCTTTCTTCTAATTCTGGAACTTGTTCTTGGGTAGATGCTCCCGTATCAGACGGCGCTGGTGGTGATTGTGGTGGAACCGATCCCTGCATTTGTTCGAGTTGTTGATCGGCAAAACCCATTAATTTACGGAGTGATGTAATTAAATCGCTCATGATTATGTATTATATTAATACATTTCATTTTTTCCCACGTGAATGGTCAACATACAGATCAAGGAGATCCATAATATCGTAATAAATGTCAATACGTTCAGTCTCATCACATTCAAGCAGAACCGATCGCACTAGGTTAATCAGATATTTGATATCCTTGGCCTCATCACGGTCGTCGGCCTTAATATCTCCGTCGAAATCGGCTTGGAAAAACCACGTCCAGTCATAACCACTCGGTTCTTCATCATCTTTACTCTTAAACTGCGGAATGTTGTTCAATTGAACATTGTATTTAAACAACGATTTACCAACTAATTCGATCACGCGTTGAGGTATGCCATCAATAGCAAGATACACACGTCCCTTATATTGTTTTACCTTAGCATCATCACCTCGCTTAATTTCCAGTTTGCACATAAGATTAGTTAACTTGTCATTAAATTCGGTGTAAGACATTTTACCACAATATTATATTAATTGTAATTAGTTTCTTTAATTGATTGAAGTATATTTTTAACTAGACGAATATATATAATTGAATATAATTATGCCTAGGGGAGGAACTGTAAAGGTTATCACGAAACAAGATGATAACCAAGAACTTATGAATATGTTTAATCAAATGTTGGACCCCAATCAGGCCGATGTGAAAATTGTATATCCTAAATATGTGTCATTGAAGAAAGAATTTAATGTTTGGATTAGACTTCTTCAGTCATTTACAATCGGTCCGTTAATTCAATCGTTTAACTACGAAATGACCGACTTTATCGAAGCCACCCAACGATTGGACGACTTTGTAAAGGCACATGATTACACCGAGGCAACTATTGTTGCAAATTGGGCAACGTTTAAGAATGATCCGATTATTACCGAACTTGTTTTACAAACATGTGCTAATTTGGGACGATACAAGAATGCTATTATTAATGCGGATGCACTTAAGGGTGATTGGATTGGAGACCTTACACTTGGCACTCGTATTTTCTCATTCAGTGATCTTGATATTGGTCTAATGTGGGCATCTCCCGAGATGCAAGAAGAGCATCCTCAGAAATATCTTCTTATGACACTACATATGTTATACAAACACTCTCGGAATATCTATGAATTGACAACATCTCCTGATGTGGATATTCGTCGTTTTTCCGAGGTTATTGTGGCCGCTTTAGTGAAACTCAAAAAGACACCTGGGTTAGAACGCTGTAGTAATGCGTTTAAACTTATTGAGCGATCAGTTGATCGACTAGAGGATAATTTTAAAACATACTACCGCGATATGCTTCAAACTAACAACCCTAACATCATTTTCGAGTCATTTATTACTGATATCGCTACCGATGATCAGATTGATACGAAGACAGCGTTTGAGTTTAAGCGGTTAATCCGTGTGCTTAATTCAAGGATGAACCAAGCGCGTAGTTCGGGTAATCCTGAGGTTTCCCGTCTATTTAGTATGGTTGAAGATAAGTTGCATTTGTTTGATGACATCTTTGCAGGCGGTGGCGACACTTCCGCCGAGAGTGGTGGAGGAAGTGGATCTGCAACGCCACCTCCACCCAAAGTGGAGGCATCTCCCGTAACAACGAAAAAGAAGCGTAAGCGTCGGCGTAAAAAGCCAACACCGACCCCCGAATAAATCGTTATAAAAAATAAAAATGTCATATTATAGAAACCATGGACTGGGTAATTATTGTTATTGTGGTTCTTGTCATAGCATATGTCTTACTTGCCCGTCGTAGTCGTGATTGGGTTGGAAGCGATATAATCATTGTTGCGGCAGGCGCAGCAGCGATTGCTGGAGTTCTAGGTGGATGGAATACTGGTACAACAAGTTGGTTAGAGAGCAAATTGGATGAAGGTGCAGAAGACGGCAGTCCTGTCGACGAGGAAGAAACCGATCCCGATGCCGCATACAATGCAGACGTTGCAGTTGCTCGGCAAAACGACCCTTACTGGGACGAGGTAGCGGATGCTCTACAACATTCCGCAGAACTTGATCCCTACAAAAACCAATTTGCTTATGTTCCTGGCTACAAGGATGCTTACATATACAGTAAAGACGGTGGTCCCACATACGCCGATCTTCACCGTGGACCTACGGCACAGGCCTTGTATCAGTGGGGGACCGATACTCCCGACCACACAACCGATAAATGGACAGAGTTGGCGCGCGATCCCCAGCAAATTTGGGCCGACGGCGGTGAACGCTACCATAACATGATTAATGACGGCCAAGGATCTCCTGAGAGCAACTTAACTGCCCACCACGCCGCATACCGTGGTGAACTATCTCGACAGAACATTGAACGTTCGGTTAATACAACCGCTGGAACTCTTAGGAAATATTTAGGCGATGAACTCAATTACCATGAAGGTCGCCAATGGATGGACGATTATTCGGATCAACTTATGCGGGGTAATCCTCTATAAAAAACAACATATTGTATCATAATCAATTATACATCTTTTTTGCGATGTTTGATGACACATCGCGTGGGATCTTCGAGCATAACAAGTAATTTTTCGGCGGTATCACCAAACTTCCGTGTTTTGCAGAATGTGTAAAATGTTCGCATTTTTTGGGCTTGTGTAATTGTATCTTGAATGATATCTGGATTTAGCATACCAGCCCCTATCACCATCAATGTAGTCTCACACAAACGAGCACGTTGAATACACTCTAAACATAGTGTAAGTTTGGCGATAAGTTGATCAATTCGTTTCTCGGCAGATATTATATCATCTACCATTTTGAAGTCGGTATTGGGATAATATTATTCATTTTTTCTGTTAGATAAATAATGTTTGCTCTATTATAAGCATGGACATCCAATCATTATACGAAAGTCGAGACTCGAAACTTGTTGTAGTGCGGGCCATTCGTTCCATCATAGGTCGTGAATTATCAGCAGATGAAGTGTCCTATATGGTGCAATATATGGCATCTCAATCCGATGCCTTTTTCAATCGTCGTAGTTTAACCGATGTGCAAGTTATTACGGCTAAACAGTTGGCATCTGTATTTACAGACGAAGAACAGCGTCAACGCCACTTTAACCAACACGACGACGATTTTGATAGCGACGAAGAACCTGCAGAAGACGTAATTCGTGATATTCAAAACCGCGAAATGCGTGAGCAAGATCATGTGGAAGACGATGCCGAGACATCTGTGGATGTGCAAAGTGTTCTAGGAATGAACAATGCATATGATGTTGCACGTATTATGAACCCCTGTGCACTCGTGGTGGAATACAACACACTTTGGGTTAATACCCGCAACCGTGGTATTTCAGGTGATGACAGTGTTACCGCACGTAAGAATATCCGTTTCGAATTCTCAGATAGTGTATATGTTCGCCAAGGAACGGTTAATGGAACAAATGCCATTAAAGATATTGTGTCTATGGAAATTGGCACAATTTTCATCCCCGATGTGTTTGCCTCACATTTTACTGCTTATCACCAAGTAGGTCTCCTTATCCAAGAATTCCGCGAACAGGCGGGTGTTGTGAATGACCGAGTTCGTGTTCATATTATGTTTAATGCCGAAGAAGTATCTGGTTCTGGTAAACTCAAACTTACGCCGATTTTCGAGGACTGTACTACTCTTAAGTTTGATAAGCCTCTTACAACACTAACATCACTATCATTTGCGTTTTCATCTCCCTTTGAGCCAGTAACATTTGGTCGTGATCGCGACACCATTTCAGCGGTCTCTAATGCAGCCCAAGCCATTATTACTGTGCCTAATACACATGGTCTATCTGTCAACAGTATCGTATACATTAGTTCCGTTGTAAGTGATAGTACTGCCGATGCCACTATCATGAATAACTTGAACAATGTTGATGGTGTTCGCGTTGTAGCACTTCCGTCGACAACTACGATTACTGTAGCCGTTGACACATCTGCGGTAGCAGGAACTCTAACGTATGTCGGTGCTGAAATTGTGTATGGTGAAATGTGTTTCATAATTCCCATTAAGTTTAAGTATCTCAAAGAAAAGGATCGTAAATACAATTATTCAACTTCGTATCAAGCGTAGATCAATATTTGCATTATACAAAAAATAATAATTGTGTATATGTATTTTTTGTATAATGCAAATATTGATCTACTCCTTAACCACAGTCTTGCGACGGCGGGGCTTATCGCCAGAGGAGGTAGCCTTACGCGACTTGCGAACCTTCTTCGGCTCAGTGGCAGGCTCCTCGGTAGGGGCGGCCGTAGCACGACGTCCACGCGACTTCTTAGCGGGCTTAACTGGCTCAGGCTCGGGGACAGGCTCAGGCTCGACAGGGGCAGGTGCGGCCTTGGTTCGCGGGGAGCGAGCGGGCTTGACCACCTGAGGGGCGGCGGTGCCACGAGACTGCACAAACTGCTGCTTAGCCTCGGCCGTGTCGAGGGCGGCAAACTCGGCGTAAGTCTCCATACGCTGGCTCAGCGTCTCGAGGTAGTCGTTGGGGTTAACACCGCCCTCAAGGAGCATGATGCGGAGGGCACTGTAAACATGCACATCCTTGACAATACGTCCGCTGGTAAGCACCATAAGTTCACGGAGAATGTTAGTGAGACGCATGGTCAGGAACTCGTAAGCAATATCGTTGAGGAACTGCTTAAAATCGCTACGCAGGCCGATACGACGGTCAGACGAGTTGGTGCTGTGAACCAGAACGCCAATGTAGTGAAGGAAGTTAGGACCAGACGCGGTCGGCGTGTCATCCGTGTCATCGGCGTCATCCTCCTCGGTAGCAGGAGCATCAATCGACGCACGGGCGTTGGCAAGAACAACACTGTTGAAAATCAGAGCAAATAGCGGAGTGTTCTCAATGTCAGTCAGAGCAAACTTCATGTTGATATGAACCGCCTTCGGGGCAAGCTGATGCATCTGCTCAATACCATGGGCACCGAGAGACTTAAGTAGATCGTCCAGAACCGCCGTTAGAAGAACCGTAACGGGACGGGAAATGCGGTAGGCACCGAAGTTTAGAGCCTTAATAAACTGCGTGGTCTCATCAAGACCACCCCACGTGTCAAGCGGGTTAATACGCTCCTTGGTGAAGCCTCCGTTCTTGGCCATGCGGTCGTGATCGGCCTGCACAGTGGCGGCGTAGTTAGCAACGAACTGCTGAAGAGCAGCCGTCTGATCAGAATCAAGAGCATTAAAATCAAACTTGTCGCCCTTGACAAGGTCAAGGAGAGGTGCAGTGACCCCGTTAATACCATATCCAGCAAAGATCGCACGAGTGCGAGCCTCAGCAATGTGTGCCCCAATCACGTTTTCACGCGAGGTTCGGGAAGCGGTAGCCATTGGTAGATGTTGTGTCTTGTAGTCGTGTGTATGTAATATATCATTTTCAATTTTCTAGATGGAAATAGGGGTAAATGTATTAGAGAAAGGTGGTGTATTACCGTTATCCGCAATATAACACGACCATAAAAAGACACGAGACGATTGCACAAAAAATAACTTCGTTATACTTAATGTTTAGATCTTTGTTAACTTCCGAGATACGTTTTGTGTGCCTACCCATTTACGGAACATTGGACCCGTGAAAGTTCCCTTAAGTAGTTTAATTACATCTAGTCCAATAGTGCCATGGTTTAATTCATCAATACCTTCAGCCGAGGCCTCTGCTGCAACATACTTGGGCACCTTAATTTGCTCATATACCATATCTGGCACATTCTCTTCATTACTGATGTTATCTAAGTCGACAACGTCAACTTCATCATCATAATCACTACCATCATCGTCACCAAGATCAAGATCATCTATATCAATAGTTTGACGAGGTGATGTTTGCTTAACAGATTGGGTATCGCCGAGTTGGTTCTCGGCTTCATCAATAAGATTCATAATATTGTCATCTTCCGCATCAATGGTGTCAATGGCCGAACGACCACTCTTACGCGACGATCGATGACGTCGTTTCTTATCCTTATCCTTACTCTTACCCTTACGAGAAGACCGAGAAGATTTCCTAGGAGACGGCTCATCAAGTCCGAGATCATCGATATCTACCTGTCCAGCTTTTTGGGATGCATCAGGAGTTGTTTGTTCGTCCTTCCACTGAACAGTTTGGTTAGGACGCTGACGCCGACGACGTGCGGTATCATATGATTCGAGTTCTTGAACACTCGGTCCATTAGCGGTAGGAGTGGCGACAGTTGGTTGCTGACCAGTGGGTTTTTCATCCACTGCTGTATTTGGTTTAGCATTTGGTTTTGGAGGGGGGCGCCCTCCACCCCCTCCCCGTGCAGGTTCATCCTTCCTACGAGTTGCTAAATACGCCACCGCAATAATGAGAGCTATAACAATAACAGCCAAACATATAACAAGTGTTTTATGACTTGATAAGGCTTGCATCATACCTGAACTCTCAACGCTTTTATTTGGCTTTTCAGCATTACCTACCGATGCAGTAGCAGTGGCACCACCACCCCTTGTAGGATTAAATGTGCGAGGTGGTTCTCGCGCTACATTAATATCGGGTTGTGCATACTGAAAATTATTTGAGTCGCCCATCTTATAGTTTGATTTCGGCATTTCTTTAATTGGTTTGCATATATTGGAGAATACTTTCGATTTCTATATATATCATGGATACCGATCCCATTACACGTGCCATAACGCAAGTCATAAATGCCATTATTGATTTATTACCACGGTTCCAGCAGTCATATGATGAACCCGATCGTATTCGCACACTCGAAGAAGGTATACCATCATTAGAACGTATTCGTGATGATTTAAATAAACGTGGATCCTTGGATAAAGTGGATCAAGACCAAAAACTTCGCGTTGTGTTTCAAATTGCTCAACTTATTACGGATCTACATAGTCGTCTTGACGATATTTCCAACACACTTGATTTTGCATCAGATGATGTTAATGCTGTTATGAGTGATACGTTTGTTCGCGAAACCGAAAAAATGGTCACTGCCGTTATCGCCCAGACCGCACTTGCACGTAAACCAAGTGCACTAGACATCATTTTACCACAGTTGGTCGAAGCGACACAGTTAAAGAAAGATCAATTTGAAGAAACTCATACACTATATGGTAAATATGCGATCCCAGAACTTCTTGTAGCCCTACTTCAACCCCACTCAGACGAACCTGAGGCCCAAGCCATTATAGCCAATGAACTCAATTCCTCCGCATTAATTGAAGATGCATTTGCTCTCCCAACTGATCTCATTGAAACCAATCTTCTGCAAATGTATGGATATCATCCAACTCCCAATACAAAATGGGATAAATTAGAAGCCCATATCAAACAGGCTGGTGCGCGAGGAACGTCTCTTGTCCCACTACTTAATCAATTATCACAAACTGCACCAGTTATACTCCTAACTTGGAACACAAACTACATATATGATTTCGATAAATTACGGGATCTTCCAGATCGGAAATTAGGGGTATCAATGGATATAATCGATAAAACCGACAGTATTCACTTAACGTCTCCATCAAAGGCCAAAGCCCAGTTGTATATAGGTGGCAAGGCGTCCGATCTTACCAAAGCGAGAAAAATGTATTCCCGTGTAGCATCGCCAGCCAGAGTATTTGCATTTGAGACATATGACGGTAAAATGTGGCAATCTATAAATTTGAACCCCCAAGTTGTGGTTGGACCAAATCCTCGAGTTGCCGCACTTAATAAAGCGGTCGAAGAAAGTATTCTTTCATTCCATCAACCACCTGTGGAGATTACATGGATTGAAACACCTCCTCGATTGGCTGAAATTCGACTTGAGGTGACCCGACAAATAATGGAGCGGTATAAGAAACTTGGTAGCAAATCAGTGCGATCAGTAGGGGAGTTTTTGGGAGATCCACTTATTGACATTTATATTGCGTCTATGATGCAACAATTCAATCGACTTAGCAAGAATTTGAACCCACTTGTTGTGCGAGAGTCTCGACTATCCTACTTGGCTGACGTAAATACATCGTCTAAGCAATTTAGACGCGAAGTAGGAGAACAATGGAAAGCATCCCAATCGCCCGACGATGTTGAAAAAATTGTTAAGGCTTCCCTAGATACGGCTCTCAAAGAACAATCTAATATGTATCGGGCTATTGACGAAAAGCAGTCTCTATTCACTGTTTACAAAAACCGCGATTGAAAATCTTAAATATTTTAGTATATAAAATTGAATTGCATAATGTTGATACACCATGTCTTTGCCCAAATGGATGAGTAACAATGATCGACGAATATTTGACAATTGGAAAGATATACTTGAAAATTGTCAGCATACTCGTGTTGTAATGATACAAACCATTACTGATTGGCTGCAAGACAAAATCCCCGATTTTTCGACCCAAACAAACCGTAACGAATATGTGGATTTACCGCAATCTGTTTTAGTTACATTTCGTCAACATATGACTCAATTATTTGCAGAAGTTCAAAATTTGCAAATATGTGTCGAAAACTGTCCGCTGGATATGAGTTATCTTGTAGAAATGGCCGATGAGATATATTCATACTTTAATAAAGTAGATGATCATCTGGAAGATTATATTATAACTTTACAAGATCATGTATCTGCTTTAGCCAAGGACGTTAGTCCCGAATTTGAAGAGATTACTGCCGAGTTGTCGAATTTAATGGCTAAACTTCAAACAGCAAAAAATAAGACATTTGATTTTACAATCAAATATACGAACGATGATCTTCTGTCCAAATATATGGAGGGTTTGCCATTGGCTCTAATCTTTACTGAATAGAGCCTTGCGAAACTCAATCATATCTTCATCGGGGACGCGTTTATGTTCAAATGCACTTTGTGGAACACCTCGCAACCGTGAATAAATATAGTATAACGTATAATTACCACATTCACTTGATGTGGAAGTTTGATGAACAATACGCGATGCAATAACAATATCGCATTTTTTGCCTATATTTGCATTATTGATCTCATGTTGCGTTTCAACTAACCATGCATGAATTTCTGGGTATGGGAGAACACCGCTTGAGTTAAAGTATTCAAGTGTAAAGGAAGGACCTCGAAAATCGCAAAATATACCAAACCAATGGATACCACCACCACTACGAACGTCTGTATTTACCGCACAACCCATAGTATCGTATCCTTCTTGTATTAACTTCACCATATCCAATTTACCCAATTCCGTAGCAGGTGGTTCTTGAAAATCAATCATTTGGAACGGAACGTGGAAAAACTTGGGGTTCTGGGCTTTCCATTGGGCTAAAGATTGATCTATGTTATGGTTATTTAACCATGTTGTTGTATTATGTGGGCCAATAGGCTTAAAATGTTTCGATAAAACGTCATTTGAATCCGATCCAAGAGTATTCTTAACAACGCATTTTTCGGTCTCACATCCCGTTTTAGCCTTAGCATGTTCGATGACGGCTTCGGGGGATAATCCTTCGGCCTCCGTATGTTCGGCAATTTGCTTAATAACGGGAGGAGGAGAACACGCCCCTTCTGACTGTCCCGTTATATCCAATGCACATTCACGGCCAATTTCTTTATCAAAAAGAGCCATAGGATTTATTCCTAGACGGGTTATATAATATACAATATAATATCACAAGACTAACTTTAAATTCCTAATTCATCTAGATCAATGGGTGCACGGGCACGTGCCACAGTAGCATATGACTTTGTTTTAGGCTTAGGTGGTTGGTCATCTTCATCATCTTCATCACTTTGACTATAATTACTGTATTCCGATTCGGATCCCGACCCAGATTTTGAACTATCGGAGGGTTCGTCAATCTCTTCATCCGAACTATCGCTTTCTGTGTCTTCTTCCGATTCGAACTCACTACTATAATCAGATTCGTCTTTTTGTGGTTGTTCTTGCACCACACTAGATATATCTCCACTATCTACATATTCTTGAACTCCTAATACAACATCATCAATCCAAGGTGGCGATGGCTTGTATCGATCAGAAAACTTATTATTACCATGAAGTGCTCCCCATAGAACACCAATATAGGCATACCAATTAGTTGGGGCATCTGGTTTTTGTTCTTGAAGTGCTTTAAAAACGGTCTTAAGTTTACACTTACGCATAGTCATAAACCACCGAGAAAGTGCAACTACGGCTAAAGGAGACGCAATTGAAATTTCGGCTAAATCTTCACATTCTAACATTTGATAATATTCATCTTCATTTTCTGGGGCAACGACTACTTGAACAGTATCGTGCGTTTTCGAAAACTTATTACTTGCCCCCATTCGGGTATAATATATAATTCCGCATGCAAATGCTGAAGCAATACTGAATACATTATTTGAATGGGTGTATAATGAACTAGATACAGTAGCCACAAGTGATTTTTTGGGAATGGGATATGTCAATCCACACATAACACCGCGGAAGATTGGATCCCATCCACTTAATTTGGTCCCTTTGTATTTCTGAGCATATAAACGCCCATCATCAGTATAGTTAGGATCTGTCATTGTTACTAGAGCACTTTCGGTGCCAGTATTGCTATAATGCGATTGCATAAGGGTAGCGTATTTTTTGGGTCGAGGTGTTTCAAAACCCTGCTGACCCCATCCAACACCTTTCATAATTCGCCACATAACGCTCATATGTATCTCAGGCTCACGAGCAGTGTCATTTACCCAATCCGAACCAGCAATAGCACCTCGAACTACACCTCGAATTATGTCATCCATAGTTATTTAAACTAAATTGAAATGTCTCCAATATATATATACTATGCTCGGTAGGTTGACACAAATTGCGGGAGGTATTCCTAGTGGTGAAACAACCGTAGTGGGTTCAGGAGATCAAATACGTGCTATAGGCGGAGCAGTGCAATACGAACAACGGGAATACGAAATGCGTAGGGAATTAGGAGAAGATCCACCCAAACCCGATCTTGTCGAAGTCGCCAAACAAGAATATCTCGATGTGCTTAACTCATTAGCATCTACTCTTGGATACGATGGAGTGATTGAACTTACAGAAGAGGGGGCACGTGAATTTATAGTCCAAAAAATGTCATCTGACGAATATGCAAATACGCGAGTTCCAACCCCACCCTCTGTTGAGCGTCCCGCCGATGCAGACCCAGCCCAATTAGAAGAATATTATATCACAATTGCTTCTTACTTAGATCAAATGATACAAACACTTATTAATGATGTCTAATTTGTAGCAACCGGAAGTAGTTCCGCCCGTTCCCAAAGTTGGACGATTAGATCTGAGTGCTCAAGTTGACTAATAAGCATAAGCAGTAATTTTTTGGCTTCTTCATTAGGGTAATATTTGGGGTATCCATAATCAATAAAAATCCGAATAAGTTCAATATTACGCGATTGGAGCACGGCAATGAATTCATTATATGTAGCACGATATTTAAACAACCGATGAATTTCAATATATTGGGTGCAATCACACCGAGCAATCATAGTGGCCAACCGTTGCTTGGCGTCGGCACGTGAAATTTTCAGATGCCTCACACATTCGTTAATGTATGCCTCGTATGGTTTGCGGTGTTTTCCCGCAAACTTACGAACATCGGGTAGAATATCCTCAAGCCCTCGCGCACGGAATACTGTGCTACAGAACGACATCCCGATGTGCTTGTATTATACTTGGAGATATTTTTAATTGATAATTAACTGAATTTGTCAAAAAATACGTTATGTATTAATATAATTTTATTCAATTTTTCCAAACAAAAAATGGTGCGGATTGATCGAAAATCTGCTGAGCAATGAATACTCAAATCTCCAACCTACCACAGTTGCACCTGTTTTTGTTTATAATTAGAGGTTACCTGACAGCATTACACGGAACGGCGGTTAGGAGGATCGCAATCTTCAAAACCAGTGTTCATGTGTAACTTCATTGTGATGTCGTAGTAATTGGGGATATGGTTTTCAATTTTTTACATAGTGCTTAAATATGGATTTACATACCTGAACCTGGAAAGCTTTCTTGGTTAGCCGCAAACCAAGACTCTAACATCTCGTCATCTTGTCCAGCCCTACCACTTGCTTTCATTGCATTGAATGCGCCACCTATATCACCCTTGGCATGTTCTACAATACGTTCGCGTTTACCACCTTTACCACCTGGACGGGCTCCTCCACCCTGACGGGCTTCCAATTCCTGTCGGCGAGACTTCTTGGGACGTGCTCGGGCCTTGGGCTCACGAACAGGTCGCGGTGCATCGCCGCCACCACCGTCGCCACCTTTGGGTTCAACAAAGGCTTCTGAAACATCATTACCCCGATCACCTCGTAAACGGTTCATTTCTTTCATCCGATTCTGCATGCTCGATGGTTGAACGGTATCGCCATCACTTTCATCATAATATCCTTCATCACCATGAGCCATCTCCTGTTGCATATAATTGCTAACATCATCCATTTGGGATACTTGTTGACGACGTTGACGTGAGTTGGCATCGTCAATTACTTCATCGATAACAGACATGATATTCTCAACACCCTGAACAATTTGCCCATCATATCGCATAGAGGGATATTTAGCAGTTTTCTTCGGTTTGCTAATAATTTTGAGTGCAAATTTACACCCTGTCGAATGAAGCATACCCATAGCCGAATCAATGTATTTTAATAGCCGACGGTTGGCCGTCGAATTAACTTTCTTTAGATCGATACTTAAAGTCCGCATTAGTATATCCTTATATAACTGTTATAAAACATTGTCTAGTTTATTTTATTCCATAAATCCCGTGTTTTGCAATCTGCAAAATTTGAATTGTAATTAAATATATACAACTATATAACAGATGACCAAACTAACGGGAGTTAGTGTCAAGAAAATACCAGCACCAGCCGTCGATAAGCAGTTTGCCAAATTGATCGATGAGTTGCCTCATTTAGAACGACATGCCATATCCCTGACCGTTTTGGGCACATCCGCCTACGCAAATGCTATTGTTAGAACTGCACGCAGTGAATTGGCTATATGGGTTATGGACACGGATATTAGCAATGTATCAGGAACTGACACTAAGGTAGTTTCTGACTTTGTTATTACTCGACTAAACCTCATCCCAATTATGCAAAAGGTGGCAGAGGATCCATCTTTCCGTGCGACTATAGACTTTGAAAACCAAACTGACGAAATTGTGGTTATTCACTCGCGTGATATTTTATTCGAAGTGGGTGGCAAACCCATTGATTATCATAATGTTTGCGATGGCACATATCCCATTGTAGCCATTCAGCCTAACCGCACAATCCGTATTGATAATATTCAAGCCCGTAAGGGATATGGATATGAAAACGCCGCCTTTCAACCAATTGGAGCCACAGAGTCAAGTCCCGAGGAACGTGATGTTAAATATGCATACACTTTCCGCACATTCGGAACTATCAAACCAGATGAATTCTTACCTATTGTGTTTCAAAACATCATAGATCGACTAGCCTCTATTCTAGAAGTTCTCGAAACTGTTAAGGATGTTGATATCACAACTGAGAGTGTAAGTTTCACTTTCACTTCTGAGATTAATGTGATCGAAATTTCTAACGAAACCCATACTATTGGCCATCTGCTAATGCGAGCCATCTACGATGTCGACCCGAGTGTGTCCAATGACAGTTATAAAGTCCCCCATCCGACATCTCGTCGCACCACCATTCGGTTCAAGGGCACTCCTGAATTGGCACGTCAAGGATGTCGTCATGCCATAGGGGTGTATCGGGATTTCATGAAAGTCGTCAAAAAATAGATCTAGGTTATCGTATTTATCCTATTCATCCTCAAATGACTCAACATTAATTCGCATTTTGATTTCGAATGCTGGATCCATGCTAATGGTGGCAATCAAATCACGTTCAGAATCGACGAATAGGCGAACATTATCACTAACTTGAGTATTTGCAAGAGGTCGCAATTGAACAAGTTGCACAGTTGTGCCAACAATAGTTCCATCATCTCCATTAAATTGAAGATCAATCTTTTTTGGATTATTAAACACATCTTCACTGACAATCGTGTTTAACGTTTTGTTATACTTAAACTTGAGTGGTCCATTCCATGCCATTTCAATCATAACAACAGGCGACACCCCACTGATGTCGGTAATATATTTCTTAAGTGTCTTACTAGGCAACTGGAACGAAACTGGATATGTTTTTTCGTTCCATTCATAAATCTCATCCGATCGATCGGTATTATTAACATTGATATCACTTGGCGAACTAATTTCAAGTTCTGGGTTGTGTAAGACAACATGAAGTTTACCAATTTCAGATTCACCAGCACGGCGAGAAAACACGATGTTGTCGATGTGCTTCGGGTCAATCCGTGCAATCTGAGTGGCAATCAGATCGTATGGAACAACCATACATACCGTTTTACTAGAATAATAACCATGGGTATGGGCACCTGAAATGGTAGTGTAAATAATTACTCGCTCATCGTGCGACTTGGCTGTTAGATAAACATAGCGATTCTTAAATTCAAACAAAATTTCACGAACCTTGTAAGCATTAAGCAACTTGAAAAGTTTTGTTAGAATGGAAGGATTACAACATTTAAGTTCAATAATGTTATTCGGATCATTAGGTTCGGTGAGAATACCCACACGAGGGATATTGTTCGCTTTAGCACTACTAGGGGGACGCCCTGGACCACGTTTCTTAGTGGCTTGACTCATCGAACGAGTGTAGGTATTTATTATATATTTTATCATTTGCCTTTAGATGTAATTTACAAAAATTGAAATTAAATAATTACATTACACACATCATGGCACTATGGACAGAAGCAGGTTTATTTAGTAAATCAATCATGGCACTTGGTGCATTCTCAGTAGGCAATGGCGTAATACACGGTATTCGTGCACGATCCCTCAAACACGGTATTAAAACCGCGGGTGCAACATTTGCAATGGTAAGTGTCTCCGTTCCAATTGGGGCTGCTATTCCCGCTTTAGCATCCGCTATAGCATTAAGGGGCAGACTTGATTGCAATATCGAACTTAATGGTCGTCGTTTCGAATACAATGGCGATTTGGCTAATAAAGAAGATTAGATCCGATTATATCACATATATCACATATATTTTTTGTATTGAAAGTTGAAATGCTATATTGTATGACCAACCATGTGTGGAATTCGCGTTATCGTTTCTCGACACAAGCCCCATACCGTAGATCTTGATAAACATGATCTAAGTCATCGTGGTCCCGATATGCGTCGGTGCGATACATTTAAATTTGGCATTTACCATGTCTCCATTGTATTCTATCGACTTGCCATTATTGGCGTCCACAATGGAGACCAGCCGTTTCACCACGATGACATTCACGTCGCCTGTAATGGCGAAATTTACAATTACCGCGAACTCATTAAGGAGCACAATCTTGATCCCAAGACCGATAGCGATTGTGAAGTTATTATACTACTATATAAGAAATTTCGCGATATTGAACTTGTTACTCGACTGCTAAGTGGGGTATTTGCATTTGTTCTCGTAGATGAGACACGTGGGTTCATATTTGGTGTTACTGATTATATGGGGGTTCGTCCACTATATTATAACTATAATACCGATAATGGGTCGATGGAAATGGCTAGTGAACAACGTGGTATTAACCGAGATCTCGAACCTATATTACTTAAGCCTGGTATGCTTGTCGATCAAAAAGGCATTGAAAGTCAATGGATGACCGATTGGTCTCTGCCGTATGATAAGGCACTTATATTAGCCCAAGATGAGATGCCAGAAGAACAAGTTCCGACTGAAATTAGGTATCTGCTTCGTGCAGAAATTGCTCAACAATTGCATGCTGATGTTCCAATTGGTTTCTTAGTATCGGGAGGTGTTGACTCAAGTGCCGTCTTTTCCATTGCAGTGGATATTATGTCAAAAGAGGGTAATCTCCCCGAAAGTCTCGATGCCTTTACATTTTATTTTGAAGACACCGATGCCCCCGATGTTGATCAGGCTCGAATTGTCGTAGCATATATTCGCAAAAAATATGGGGTCAGGGTGCGTCATCACCTCGTATCGGCCACTATTGAGGAAGGTATTCGGCAGGTTTCAGAAACAGTCCGATCATGTTCCACGTTTGACACCACAACTATTCGTGCGGCAACACCGATGAGAATGTTGGCGTATTATATCCGAGAACGCACTAATGTTCGAGTTGTCTTCTCTGGTGAAGGTGCAGATGAAGCATTCGGTGGATATGTTTACTTTAAGAATGCTCCGAGCGATCGTGAATATTATGATGAGATTAATAGTCGATTGAATGAGTTATATCTGTTTGACATTATGAGGGCTGACCGTGCTACATCGGCTCATTCACTCGAACTACGGGTGCCCCTACTCGGTCGAGGTATTATTGATTTTGCTCGTCGATCCGTGGCGGTTTATCGCAATACTGATATCGAGAAATATCTATTCCGTAAGGCAGTAGAAAATTATCTCCCTAAAGAAATCACCTGGCGAACCAAAGACGCGTTTAGTGATGCTGTTGGAACTCAATGGGTTGACAAACTAAAGGAACATGCCGAAACACTTGCATATCCTAGTATTCAATTTCGGACTCGTGAGGAATCATGGTATATCATGTTATACTACATGTATTACCGTTATAATGCACGACCAAATAAATATTGGCGTCCCAAGTGGACCGATATTACTGATCCTAGTGCACGGCAATTGCCTGAATGGCAGACGTGATTAAATTAAAAAATAATAATTAATCATATGCCAAAATTATTTTTGGTCGTCATTATTATCGTCTTCATTATCGCTATCATTATCATATTCGGGGACATAATCAGTATATCCACATATAAATCGTGTTGGAGGAGTTGAAGGAGGTGTTGGAGTTTCTACTTTCACTTCATCGGTAGGAGTGGGTGGTTTGTCGTCCATGGTGTAATATATAATACCAATTCATTTTTTACAGAGGTCGATAAGTGCGGTAATCAATACCCCATTCCTTCGCAGGAGGGAAGGTCTTAGGCACGTCGGACAGATTACGCGACCATGCTGGGTTGTGTTGGACACCAGTCAGATTACGTCGCTCAAGGGCATTCCACGTGGGGGTCTGCACACGGACAAACTCCTGAACATAGTAGGGCTGATCGTCGGGAACGTGATACTTCGTTCCAAGAACCTCCCGAACGGACCCGTCCTTATTCCGCACAACATTAGCCGATCCCTCTACAACATAACTTTCTCCCTTGCGCCGTTCCATCATAAGAATGACAACAATGACAATAATTGCCACTACAATTACGGCAACGCCGACTTCCATCAAAGTTTCACCCATGTTATTGTTATAATAAGCATCGCAAAAAATACTATTAAAATAACTTTTTTATCGTAGTATTATATACTGACAAAACATGTCTGCCGCTGGTATCTTTACGCTTATTACCAATGATGGTAAGCAAGATCGCATGCTAATGGCCACGGACTTGCTTCGCAAGCGTCTGCAGGCGATTACAGATATGCGTAAGGCGAAGGGACAGTCTCCCACGCCAACGCTCGTTGATATCGAAAAGACGCATATCCTATTCATGAATGCTCACTTCAAGCCATTTGTTGCTATTGGCTACGAGTATAACAAGGTGCTTCCCGAGGCGGGCACTACCACCCTGGGCAACATTGTCCACTTTAGCATCCCTCAGTTTGGTGACTTCTTCCACGATATGGTTCTCCATATCAAACTGAGCGATCCGACACCTACTGGTGGAACCACCCCCACCTACCGCTGGTGTCAATACCCTGGAGAGCGTCTTATGCGTAAGGTGGCTTTCTCGGTCAACGGCAATCCTCTCGATGAGTATCATGCCGACGACTATGCTTTCTACCGTAAGATGCAAGTGCCTTCACACAAGAAAACGGGATACGCTCGTTGCGTTGGTCAGGAAGTTGGCACAACGGCCGAATTCTTCCAAGCCACGGGAGATGCCCCTACTAACTCCCGTATCTGTGGCGTTTACAAGAACGGTTTCCAGACACCTCGCACTGGTTCGTCTCCACATGGTGCTCTTGAGATGTTTATTCCGCTCCTGTTCTGGTTCTGCGGAGATCCCCGTCTGGCTATCCCGTCGGTTGCGATCCCCTTCGGTCAACGTAAGATCGATGTCACTTTTGAAGAACAGAACCGCCTTGTTGGACAGGAAGTCCGAGGCACTGCTGTGGCGGGAACGCTCGGCTCGGTAACCGTCCAGAAGTGTGAACTTTACATCAACAACATCTTCGTCAACCCCGAGGTGCACGACATCTTCATCAGCCGTATTGGTTTCAGTCTCATCCGTGTTCACAAACGCCAGATGACTAACCTTGACACGGCCGATGCTAGTGTTCGTCTTCCGAACCTGAAATACCCTGTCGAGACCATGTTTGTTGGTTTCCGCCCCACGGGTAACGGCACCGTTACCAACACGGATTACGCTGGTTCTGGCACTGGACTTAACCATCTTGATCATTGGCACTATTACTCGCGAGTGACCCGTGCGGCTGTTACTGGTAACCCGCTGAGTGCGTATGTCGACACCCAAGTCGATCCTATCGACACTATGACGGTTAAGGCACACGGTATCAAGATTTACGACGAATTCCCCGCACGTTTCTACAACTCTTATATGCCTCTGAGATATGGAGACAACAGTATTTCCACTCCTGATGACAAGGGTGTCTATATGGTAAGTTTCTGTCTTTACCCTGGAACCTACCAGCCGTCAGGACACATCAATGTGTCTCGGGCACGTGAGTTCTACATTGATTACGTGAGTTCCACACTTACGACGCCGATCTCTGCAGCCAATCCCGCCCAACTTGTTATGAGTGCATCATGTCTGAACTTCATTGTCTACTCTGATGGTTCGGCTGTGCTCCGCTACTCGACATAGGACAACCTTCGACTTAAGATAATTATTTATTTATTTTTTGGATAAACTTAAATCGAACATCAAAAAATTAATTAAATAATAAAGTTTATAACTATTATTTTGATTTTTTATTCATTTAGTCGAGATTTAACTATTTTATGCAATTCTCCATTTCGTATTCCTTGTTTATAAAATGGCACACGGCAATAAAAACATACTAGAAGTGTTCTTCGGCTATATAAACTGCAAATTTGATGATAGTGCCACACACGAGTTTCACAAACAACACACCGTTTCCATAAATGGGAATATCCATCCCACTCGGTAATATATTGTTCTGGATGCGAACAATATTTACAAATGCATTCAAAATCTTTATAGTCCCACCGTTTGTAAATTCTAATTGGGATAGGTATATTCCAATCCATTGATATAATATACTTCATTTTTTCTCTATATCATTAATAAGACCACATATCGTTGCACCTCCTCCCAAATTAAGTGCCATTCCTGGCGACCCAACTAATACGTTTACGTTTAGACCGCCATTTGACCCATATCAATACTCTTATCGGGTCGATAATTGATAATAGCAAAATCATCACGAGTGTATTCAGAAATATCATCACGGACCGTGTTAGGTTTCCACAATAACACGGGAGACGAACGAATAGTTCGCTTCAGCATTTCACCCACTTGTTCAACATGATTTTTGTAAATATGAGGACATCCGATAGAGAACATCAATTCTCCTGCGGTTAATCCAGTGTGGTGAGCAAGAATATGCGTAAATAGTGCTGCAGCCACTACATTCCAGTTCAATGCAAGTGCAACATCGCTGGATCGTTGAAATACAGCACAGTTAAGTTTATTTTCTATAACTGTCCACTGATATAATACATGACATGGTGGTAGTGCAGCGTCGTGTAGAACATCGGGAGGGCACCATCCACTTAACATAATACGCCGAGATGTCGGATCCTCTCGCAATAGTCGAACAACCTCGGCCACTTGGTCAAATCCACCAACTTCTTCGACACCAAATGTCCCACCGAAATGACGCCACTGAAAACCGTATCCAGGACCAATATCTGACGTAGTAGCCACCGTATTACCCGTTCGGGCCAAAGCCTCGGTTGTGCAATTGGCATCCCATACATGAACACCGTGGTCATGTAGATATTGCAGATCGGTTCGGCCAGAAATCATCCACATAAGTTCCCAAAAGATACCGTTAATATATTGCCTACGTAGAGTGCTTGCAGGAAACGTCCCCCCTCGTAAAGATACACTAAACGAAGCGGGTGTTCCTGTATGTGTTCGAAACTCTGTCCGATTGGGAGACAATGGGGTCTTGAGTAATTTTTGACACAGTTCTAAAAACTCGTGATCAAATCCTCGGGTGGAAATTGGTTCATAAATCAATACCCCAACATCTCTTGTTGCGCCATGTGTAAGATAATTACGCGGAGAGGCTTGGTATTCGTGTTGTATTTTATTAACAATTTTATCCGCAAATACATCACAAATACTGGGTGATTGGTAATCATGAATGAATGTAATGTGAAATTCCGATATCATCCCAGTATCAAGGAAGTTTTCATACACGGATAGACCGCCAATAACGTATAGATGACTAACACCCATATCCACTGCCGACCAAATTGCCTCCCAAATATTAGATACTACAACACATTCTTTAATTGCGGAGCCAGAACTGAGAACAATGTTGATACGGTTCTTCAGCGGTTTTCCAATACTTTCATATGTTTTACGACCCATAACAACAGCAGGGTTCTTACCCATTTGCGTTTGTTCGGCAAAATACTTCATATCCACTGGACACTCCCATGGAATACCACCGTCAGCGGCAAATCCATATTTGTTTGAAGAAGAGTTAGAATACCGACATTGAAAACATGCCATAAATGCCTTAATGATCATACTGCACTACTTGGTGTATATCAAATATTAAATTCAATTGTTTAACATCTCGATAATTAAAAAAATGAAAAATATATAACACATTACACATTACACGATGTATGGCAAACATGTTAACGCTAATGGGGACTTGGAAAAGTCCCTGAGGGAAGCCCGAGCCAAATATTTCGCTGTTCAGATCTTTACACATGGTCCACGGAACCGTCGTCGCAACAACTTTGATGCTGCCACCATTAATGAAATCATGGGTGGTGTGCCATTGTATGTTCATTCGAGTTATATGTCTGCCCCATGGAAGGGTAATAATGTTGCAATCGCTCATGTTCACGATCAACTTGAAGCGTGTCGTGAGGTAGGTGCACGTGGTCTCGTTATTCATCTCCCTAAGGCTAAACCCGAAGTGGTTGCGGAATATCTACCAAGTATCATCACCGACGATATCACTATTCTGCTCGAAATGACGCATGTTCGTCCCGATCCCAATACTACGTATGAAACACCTGCTAAACTCGATCGTCTTACTGAGATGCTTGAAAGTAAAGGTCTCGACAACTGGGGATATTGCATTGATACGGCACATATTTGGGCGGCAGGTATTGACGTATCTACTACGGCTGGAATGCAGGAATGGCTGGACGGAATTAAATATCCTGAACGCATTAAGTTGTTCCATCTGAACGGTAATTCCAATGGACTGGCTAGTTTTAAGGATACGCATATTATTCCATTTGCGGAAGCCGATACGATTTGGCACGGTGTAACTCCTACTCAATCTGGATGCCGAACCCTAGTCCATTATGCCAATGTTCACGATATACCCGTTATTATGGAAATTAACCGTGGAGAACCCAATGACGAAGAAGCCATTCTCAAAAAATTAGCGTATTGGATGCATTGAGCCTACATTCGTATTAACGATCATTACACATCTCATTTTTTCACTCGGTATCTTCGTCCTCCACGACATCTGCATGTAGTGCCCGTTGAGAAGCGTGGGCTCGAGCGGTTGATCCGTTGAATGTAGATGAACGCGGGTTGAAGTGCCTGAATGGGCACCTGTTATTACGGCACATCTTCTGATCCCGACACGGGTGGTTTATGCCTCCATTTTCGTTCACGTGTTGCCATGTGCAGAATGCGTTGCGACATTGTGAACCGTAGCGACAGATTTGCGTCCCAATCTGCGCAGGATCGACAGGTTCGCCAAACAATGAGTGTGGCTGACCACGGTAGATGATGACAAATGTGCCACCCGTCTTGTCCGACCAACCAATGCTACAATCAGCAGAACTGCATCGGACCCATGACAGGATTTGGTTGACTGGGTAGCATCGCACACGGTATCCACACACCGCAATACGGCCTTGCATGATACCATTGATCACATCAATGCATCGGGAAGTTGGCCACCGATTGATGCTTAGTTCGGAGCCAACTCCACACCACACCACAACTTGGGTGCGACCTTGATTGATCAGATGAAATACACTGTGCCAGTTAGGTTTGGCACAGTGCTTGTCGCCAATGCCGACTTCGTGCTGTCCAGCATCAACGATGAACTCCATGGCGGTCTCACGAACTGTTTTGAGATCAGCCCGACGGAGAACTTCCGTGTCAACCAACTGATCACGGTGCTTGTATACAGTAGACATTTTAAATGCAAAACCTCTGTGTAAGGTAATAGGGATATTTTATTTCAATTTTTCCAATATTGACTTTTAGAAAAATATTCCATATATGATATACATAAAATGAACCACGAAAAACACGAAGAAATTTCAACCAAACTCAAATGGATTGCTAAGATTGGTAAAAACCAGAAGATAAATACATCTACTCGTCAGATAGATGACGATACAGCGGGGACAAGTATCGCACGCACGTGGAATCACTGGATTGGATCACAAGGGGTAACACGAGACGAAGCCATTACTTTCATATCAGATACTATTATCGAATCATTCAGTCTGCTTATTACGCACAAAGACACTGATAATGTATATGATCGGGAAACCTGTGATAATATACGTTCAGCGATTGAGTCGGCTCGCCATGGTATCGAAAACCTCAAGGCTACTTACAGCGATGATAGTAATATTGAGGCACGTATTGAAACTATTATTGAAAACATTAACACTAAACTTAAAAACTTAGAAAGCGATGATATCGCAGATAGTTCTTTCGTTATGCCCCCTCCATCCAAAGATGGAGACGGACTAGGATATTAGTGGAAAAAAATTCCCAAGTTATAATATATTGTCGGTATGGTTATTTGGATTGCTATATGTGTGGTGTATATTTTGATATGGATATTTCAACGATACTTGATATGGTCGCAGAATAACCAAACTACTCGTAATATGGAAAGTCTGTGCACCTCGGCTCGCAATGCCGTTGTCCCCAAATGCCTCGCAACAGATAAGCGATCCGCAAATAGTTGTCGATATGTTGCACCTAATTGGTTAATTGATCAGTACAAAAAAGATTATTATGGTTGTGTTTATAATACAACACTTCTTGAAGCCACATATGGCGATAATGGATTACAGTATTTCACTTGCGGTCGTCCTCCTCAACGACGATGATTAAGAAAGTAAGATACGCATTAATTTTTTATCCATTCGGATGCCACAGATGTGAGCAGAACTTACAAATCGCCGAAAGCGTTCCCCCTTCGTCAAGCGAACGAGTCTGAACCTCTTTTACGAATGTCTCACTCTTGCCACATTGTGGGCATTTAAATCGGGTCGATACCTTTGCGTCGATATTTTGCGCAGATCGTTGAGCAATCGTCCTTTCGATATCAGCAGTGAGTTCGGGACAGAACTCACGAGATGACATATCCCCGAGATGAAATGGATCAAATTTACCAGACAATATTTGGTCGTAAGTTTTTACGTTTTTAACTGAACTAGTGGGATCAATGTTAGAAATAACACGATATGTAGTATCTGCGTAGACTTGCACAAATTTCGGTTCATCCCACACTGTGTAATATCCCATATTTTGACATTGCCGAATAGCATAATTATAACAACTGCGTTCAATTTGAGTCATCAAGTTTATTCTTTCATTTCTGTTCATTGTGTTAAAATGATTATATTCAAATAATACACCATAAATTCGACCCGCTACTTCACGACGTGTATCATTGTATTCGGGTATGTTGTATAATTCGTCGGGAACAACAGACATTGGATGTATGATATTATAGTTGTTCAGTTTTTAAATTAAAATACTCTGTATAAAAAATTGAAATGTTATTGCTCATTACGTTCATGGAAATTGTTCATGATCTAGATGCTTTAACGCAAGTTGTGTTAGATATACATTTGGGTCGACGCTCACCTATATCTACACAAACTGGCGAAACTAGTATTGCATCAACAGTTGTATATGTTTATATGCGACAACATAACTCGAGTTTAAAAGATAAATTAATTAAATTGGTTAATCAGCAAATGGATGACGAACCCGTTTCTGCATTAATTGACACATATGGAGGATTTGCGTATATACATACAAAAACCCTACCATATAATTGTTCCAATACGGCTTCAACCGCTACCGATAAAACTATCACTCATCGTATTGTATGTAATGGCATTATCCATTATAAAGCATCTATACTCGATGCAGTATCCGTTATTTATGATCCATATTATCAGTTTAGAATTGATAACATTGGTCAAATTCAAGATGTTTTAAAAGAGAGAACTTTGGGCTGTATTCAGTTTAATGTTCATTTGGGTATCTATTCATTCTCTCAAGTTACTAATGTTTCCATTACAGATCTTAAAAAACTAGAACAACTTGAGTTAGATGAGATAGACTGGTTAGATCAATACAGCAATTGTCATTATTGCAAATTGCCAACTTATGGTGATGTGTATGTGTCACGAGAAGATACCGTAGCATGTTATATATGCACAACTAGTCGGGAAATACATCCAGTGAGGATTTGTCGTCATAACCCCAAGTCAATTCTCGATGCCATTCACGAATTGTGGTCCGATCAACCGCTCTATGAATTATTTCAAGAATTAATTAATTATGATCCAATGTCATCGGATCATGGTGTGTATTACGGCAATTACTTACTTGCCCCAACATTCGACAAATTAGATATGAGGTGCATTGAAGATAATGTTCTCTTGGTTTTGACCAAATAGTTATTTTTTTAGAGACATGTTTGAATATCATATATTAAGTATGTCAGTGCTACGGACAGCCACGATTATGAGGGAGTATAAAAAAGTATATTTGCAATATGTGCAAAATGAACCACACCCAGCCTATTTATGTGAGTATAGTGAAGATCATTGGTATTGCGTAGCCTTATGTAGTCAAGATTACTTATTTGAGGTTATTATTCCCCAAGCATATCCCGTTTCACCGCCATATGCCCATATGATTACACCTAGTTCTATATTTAAGGCGGTAGATCCATGTATGCCTGAAGTATGTTATACCATTATGGATGTGGTTAAGTATATTGTGTCTGAACTTCAAACGGCATCCCCCCTAATGCAATTATCGGTATCTGAAAGTAATAGGATCGCTTCTATTAAAGAATTCAATAATTATGAATGAAATGTGAAAAATTGAAAAAAGTATTACCTATACTTCACTCAAAAAGAAACATGCCACACCAAGCATTTACTCGATTTTGCCGTCAGGTAATTTTGGGACATGCATGTCAACATCCTACTTGCACATATACACATGACTATCGTCAATGGCTGGATAACGGCCAGAATTATCGCTACATCTGTCCATTTGGAAGCAAGTGTTTGATCTTTGATCAACCAGTGGCTTGTCACATGGTTCACAACTATGCAGATGACCCACATGGTCTTCTTCATTCTCAGTATCCACAGGCCCATACTGTTCGTAGCAATCTTCCAATGACCGACGCTCGTGCTTCGGTATTGACTAACAAGATCCGCGAACTTGAACAGCGGTTGCGGGAAGCCCAGATGGATCCAATCGAACTTGCATCTCTTCGTCGTAAGGCACGTCGGTATGATCGGACTAGTGACCAGTATCGTCTGGCAGTGGCCAAGATCAGCGAACTGCAGATCCTGATCGAAGCACTTCAGACTGAGTTGGAAGAACTTCGGCAACCCAAGAAGAAGACGGCGGGTGGTCCCATTCGGACACACAAGATCCGCGAAGATCGGCGTCCTCGCACACGGAGTATGACCGCTCGGCACTGATTTAGTTGCTGATAAACGGCGATCATAATTCACATTATACATTTTTTGATATGAAAGAAATATATAGGGATATATAGGGGTTAAATATGTTTGATCTACCGCCAAATTACTTAGATAATCTTCTTGTAAAGGCACGGGAAATAACTGATGTCGAACGTATGCAATATGAAGCCGTCTATGATGTTATTGAAAAGTATATTCGTGATAACAATTTAGTTGTTAACCGCGATCTTCATCGTGATCGTGTATATACAATTTATACCCCATATTCGGTTCGTTCAGCGATTGGTCTAGCCAATGCCATTGCTGATGTGTGTAAATATACCCGTATGATGACATCAATTCCCCATCGAGAATTCATTATTTCAGTGGATGGTCGGTATATGGTGAGAATGTATACCCTTGAAAATTACAAAGGTGTCTCTCTTGCCAAACTTATCCAGCCTGTGAATGTTGGTGGGTTTCGTCGTATCCCGCCAGAAATTGAACTTATTGATTATTATCATACATTATACTCCCCCGATAAAGTTGACGAATGGGAAGAGACCAAACAGTTAGTGGAGCATATTACAATCACTTCAGATCGTGTCAAAGCGGGTGGTAAATCTGGCCCACCCCAATACAAGGACGTTCTTATGCAGTTATTTGAAATGACCACCGATTGTATATTGGTGGGTGAACATGCGATTGAACATCCCTCGTCCGACGGGTTTTCGGATTCGAGTGCTAAAATTCAATGTGTGAGTGCCGATATCGACAAGGACAAAGCCGATTATAAACAAGCATTGGATAGACAAGGTGCTAAATTGGAGTTCCGTGAACAAGAACTCAAACTCCCAACCGATTCGCGTATCCGACGTGTATCTGGATACGCACGAGTGTTCAGAAATGGCCGAATGGCAGAATATCCCGTTATAGATCTATTTAACTGTGCAGAATATGAACTCGTTCCGTATACCATTGTTGATGGGCGAATGATTGGACATCAGTATGTGTTATTGCGATTTATTTACATAGATGCTTGGATACTTAAAATTGTATCTGCGCTCAAAATTATTAACGCAGAAACCGCCAGTAGATTAACAAACCACATGCTACAACTTGCTGATACGTTACGCGAAGAAAAAGACGTTCCGCTTCCTGCAACATTTATTGGAACATGGTGGGATCCAATTATTGCTAATAAAAAAATAGCAAGAACTTCTGGATTTTATCCATATGATCCCTATAAATATAAGGAAAGTCAAGGTCAGTACAAAAATGCGTAATAAAAAATAAATAATATAATTGTGTTATTTTTTGTATATTAATCACTTGCTTGATGGCTTTGGTGGACGCGATGACTTACCTTTCTTGGTCTTGCTCTTAGGCTTGGCCGCTGGAACTGGAGGGGTAGGTTCTTCATCTGCCTCATCATCTTCACTTGCCGCACTTAGTTCGGCATCATCGATCTCGGACATAGGTGGAGTGGCCTTCTTACGTGAAGGTGGGGCACTACTGCCACCGACATCCTTGCTCCCATCACGGGCTTCGGGTTGAAGTTCGCCATCGTTCTCTTCGAGCGAAGCATTGTAAACACGCATATGCTCATCAAATTCTTCACGTTGAGGCTTCGTGAGAACACGTGAAATAGAACTACCAATGAATTCCCAACGCTTGGTGCCTTCGGGCTTGGATTCAATATCATCCTTCTTGGTGCGTTGAATGTAATCAATAATATCTTCATCTGCAGAGCCGTTCTTGTGCTTAGTTTTACGCAGAGCATTACATAGAGGAGTGAGCCCTGCATGATCAGGCGACATTTCGCGAGCCAATTCAAATTTAATGTAAGCCATACGGGATGTGTATCCAGCGGACTTATTTTGACTAGTTGCACTCTTTTTGGCTGGTTTAGTGGGCTTACCGAGTGTCTCGACAGTTCCACGAACCGCAACCATATTAGTGCATAGTTCAACAATTAGAGTGCGCATTTCGCCCATCTCTTGCTTAAGAGCGTCAATGCGCTCAAGGAGTTGTTCTTGTCCAGACATGTTCAGTGCTGTGTGTGATGTCATATATCATTTTCAATTTTTTATATCATATTCATCGGTAATAATTGACCTATGATCGACGAGTTCCAGATGTCTTTCCAGTGGATCGACGAGCCGTTCGACCATGAGAAGCCGTAGTTGGTGCTACCACTGGCTTACTGGCACGGCGGACTGGCTTTGGCTCAGCGGGTGCCACCACTGGCTTACTGGCACGGCGACTGGGCTTCGATTCAGCAGGTGCCACCACTGGCTTACTGGCACGGCGACTGGGCTTTGGCTCGGCGGGAGCGGTAGATCGACGACGAGAAGTAGGTTCGGATTCGGCCTCCGATTCAGATTCCGAACTACCTGTGTAGGATCCAGTTCCATCACTGTCGTCATCATCCTCAATAGATATATCAGATCCCGAACCATCTGTATCTGAACCACTTTCGTCAGAACTGTAGTAATCTGAACCAGTATTGGCCGAATCTTCACCGCTATCCGAAAACGCCACATTATAACGCGTCTCATGCACACGACGGCGACGTTCCATAAGAAGATCTTCAGTGCGGAGACCCATTCGCTTCAGAATTTCATCGTCAGTCGATTGGTTTCGTCGGTCAACGTCAACAAATCCTTTGATCTCATCAATCTGCCGAATTTTTTGATCAGCCAATGATAGCAGATCAGTTAATTCGGCCTCAAGACGCTCAATCTCCTTTTCGCGTTGAATTTTTTCCTTACGTCGCCGAAGACGATCTTTTTCCTCGGCACGAGATAGTGGTTGAGATCGATCACCCCCTCGCCCAGAAGACGAGGATTTCTTGTGAGAACTAGAACTAGAACGACGAGGCATGCTTATATCACATTTGCATCAATCCTCTAATTGGATTTTTTATCTCAAAAATACGTCAATCATATTTCAATTAACTAAGTTAGAAAAACTATATACGAATATATAGGGCTAACGATGGAAATACCTAATCGTAATAATACCGATTTTCCGCTTGCGTTAACAGAAGTGTTTAATAAAATAACACCTGAACATTTACGACTTCACCAACAAATTGTATTGGAATATATGGCATACCCCAATACACGAGGTCTACTCGTTATGCACGATTTGGGAACAGGTAAGAGTATAGTTGCAGCATCGGTTATGGCCGAAGCATTACGTGAACAACGGTCCGTTATTCTATTATCGGCTAAATCTCTGCATAGTAATATACGAAAGGCCATTCATCAATATGCCGATCTTACCAAACAAGAGATAACAGATGAGCAAATCGATACAAATTACTCATTTGTAACTATGAATGCGAGTAATATGTTGACCCAATTAGCCAATGCTGGGCGAACTGCTGATCAACTCAAAAAAGGTAAAGAATTGGAAGTTGAAACACTTCTTAACTTAGATGGTAAGTTCGTTGTTGTCGACGAGGCTCATAATCTGTTTAATGCTATCACTAATGGTAGTTCCAATGCCATTGGATTTTATCAAGCGGTTATGACGGCTCGTGATGTTAAGATAGTATTCCTCACAGGCACTCCTGTCGTGAACCATCCATTTGAACTCGTTCCGTGTTTCAATATGATCGCAGGAGTGGAAACGCTCCCCACTGACTGGAATGACTTTAATAAGTTCTTTGTTGATACTGATAAGATCCGTGTTCGTAATCGTGCCAAATTTCAAAATCGTATTACGGGATTGTTGTCATATTATGGACAATTTTACAATGCTGGAACTAATCCAGCGAAAGCAGTGCAAGTTGATCATTCTATTAAGCGAAGCGATTTTCCAGAGCAACTTCCTGTCAAAACGATCGAGGTGCCAATGAGTGCTTATCAATTCGCATTATATGACACGGCCCGTGAACTTGAACTTGGCGAGATGTCGGCTGCTGGGTCTCAGACTAAACGACTTCAGAAACCACAGGGTATCTTTTCATCATCATACCGTCGTCTATCTCGTCAGTTTAGTAATTTTACACCACCAGATGTAGCCATTTCACAATCGGGAAATCGTAGAATGCAAATCATGGCCGATAAGATCCCATCTACTGCGTTTACTGCAAAGGAACTTGCCAAATATTCACCCAAGTTTCTAAGGGCTGCTGAAACAGTGGCCAAACAAGCAGGCAAGGGTTTAATTTACTCAAGTTTCGTTGAAAACGCTGGTATTAATATTATGGCACAAATTTTGGATGAAATGGGATATGAAGAATACGATTCGACTAAACACGGGGGAGATACCGAAACCATTCTAGAACGTGTGGGTGGTGCTAAAACTCGCACGTATATCCGCTTAACAGGTGAAACACCACCCGATGAACGTCAACCACTTATCGATGCATTTAACGACCCAAAAAACAATACGGGCACCAATATTATGCTTATTCTCATATCGGGGGCAGGTGCCGAAGGTCTCGATCTTAAAGCCGTGCAACATCAACATATTCTTGAACCCTATTGGAATTGGATCCGTCTTAAACAGGTTATGGGTCGTTCTATTCGATACAAATCACACGAACAATTACCCAAGGCAAAACGTCGTGTCGCTACATTTATTTATTTGAGCACATACCCAACGTCATTGCCACCAGATAACAATCTACTCAAGAGCGAAAAAACAACGGATCTAACTCTCTATAATAATAGTTTACGTATGTATGCTGTTATCAACAAGTTTTATATTGCGATGGCCGAAGCCAGTATTGATTGTTCTGTTCACAACAAAAATGACAAAGTTACTTGTAGAGTATGCAATCCGACGGGAGAACCGATGTTTGAAGTAGACTTCGGCAAAGATATGAAAATTAGATCACCATGTATGCCATATAATGAACAGAAAGTTAAGGCCAAAGAGATCTATATCGATGATCGTCGCTATGCGTGGTCTCGTGATGGTGATGATGTGTCGGTGTATGAATATCGTGAAGATCTTGGTGGATTTACCGAATTAAGCCGAAGTGATCCGATATATGCACAAATCATTAAATCTATTTGATCACATTAGAAAACATATAAGTAAAAACCACGTAAGTGTCGCTGTAATTACAGACGTTGTCGTATCTGCGAGAGCAAGCGGTAATACACAAACTATTCTATATATCCATCCCATGATGGATACAGTCCATAGTAATATTGCAATTTTTTTCACAATCATAATAGATTATATAGTCTATGGATTATATATTACATTAATGCAATTTTTTGACCATATCCATCATATGTTTGATTTCATCACACGACCCTTTCCAATTGGCTAACATATCAACGAGTTGAGGAGTGGGTTTTCGCTCAAGTGGAATTAACACTTCGGGAACACGTGAATGATCAACGTCCCAAGAGATAATAGTCCCCTGCGTTCCCTCTGAACGTTGTTTATAATAATCAAATTCCGCAATACGATGCTTATACGCGTGAAGAAACTGCTCTCCCATAACAGGAACTCTATTGATTACTCGCACGTAATATAAACCTCTCTTATGGCATACATACATCTGTTGGCTTCAGCGATACATGCACACTTACCATCGGTCGGAGGAGGTAAGCCATCTGTAAACCATTTTCGAACCGTGGAAGAATATGATAACATTATTTGGTAATAAATAATATTATTTAGATCTTTAACAGGTGTCGTATAATATAGGAAAACTGAATTTATATTTCCCATTACCAACTGATCACTTAAAAATGCGGATCGTGATTGCTTTCGTCGCCATTGCCATTCTGGCAAGCACGACCTGTGCCTTTAAACCTGTGCCTGTCAAGTCAAGTGAGGTTCCTGTTATTCGCACCACAAGTAAGACAGTGCAAACCGACAACATCTCCCTACCATTCACTCTTCAGGGATTGTTTAGTATTGACAATTGTTGGTATTTCAGTGTTCGCAAATCCCAAGACATTTGGGTAGGTGTGTCTCTTCAGAACCCGAGTGGTGATAGTCATCGCATTGTATTCTATGACTTTGGTCTCCATTCGATGGATTTGGGTAGCAACATCAAGTTTGACAACGGCGGTCATAGTATTGCTACAATGCGATGCACCGCTAAGGGCGATGATTACTGCTCTATTGGGCTTAACGCGTTTGCGAACACAACCCGTGTAGGAATGTGTTTCTACAATGACAACTGGGTTGAGCCATCATCGATCGTCGGAATGATCAAGTTTATGTGAAACATACAACCGATAAACATATAACAATTACAATTTTTTGTCAAAAACTGATAAAATAATCCCCAATAATCCCACGACCAACTATGGACTTTAAACTTCCTTATTTCTCAGGCCCCTCAATGCCAAAGTTGAGCGAAATCAATCGACTTGTTGAAGTCGACGCAATGTTGTCAGGTGTTGATGGGCGTATTATGTATTTGATTCCCAATTACTGTATTGTGGCAGATGATAGCAATGCTTACAGTGTTGGTATTCATCCTACCCACAACGAAGGACGGTTTTACTATCTACTCAGTGTAGGTTCGCATCCGAAGGTTCTGGGGTGGTTTGTTCCAGTTCGGGTTTGATCAAAAAGATGAATTGTTTTTTGTATATACACAACCAAGTATGGTTTCTCTTCTGTTAGCATCGTATGGTATTTTGGCCGTAATGACCATTGTAGTTATATCTATTGGTAATGTTAAAGGGTGTGGTCGTATTCCAATTTCAGATTTTAACATTACTGCAGTTATCTTTAATCTTATGATTACATCTATCTATTATCATGTAATGGCTCAAATTCCCGAAGACTTTACGATTGCTAACGAAGATCATAAGGACGCACTTAAAACATTGCGTTATACGTCAGGGGTATATTAATTATTGATATTATGTTATGTTTATTAGGTGCATTAACACTTAATGGATCATTCAAATGTTATGATAATATTCTGACAAGTATATCTTATATAATTGCCATATATATGATTATTCATGTTGGTATTGTTCGAGGATATTTAACTTATACAATTAAGAGATTAACAGCACCAGATACTAGGACAGATGTGATTTAAAAAGATGATATAGTATATATACTACTTGCGAATGTCGGACGTTTCATCAACAGGAGATGAATACGACGGGAAAATGGGATCAATTGTTAACATTAACCACATACAAGGTCATGTCAATACATGTCTGACATTTGTTGCTAGAAAAAATAATATCAGATATACTGTTGAGGTTACTAATTACACTAGTAGTCCAACAACTGGGATTACGCTTCAAACGATTAAACTTGGCTCATTAAACGTTCGCATCACCGATGCCATACAATGTAGTGAATGGCATGCGACACATGTTAACTGGCATCTGTATGGGTTGACAGATATAGAGTATGAAACAATTATTAAACGTATTAACCATCAGTATTAGTTATTTTCACATCGAATTTAGTAATATTTTTTTATTTAATCTATACTATACAAGACTACTATGGATCAAGTTCCTCCTGTTATTTGGGGTGGTCTAGCAACCGCTGTCGCCGTTGTTGGAGCCGTTAAGGGTGTCCCGCCTCTGCCCACTATGGCATGGGGATACATCATTCTTGGATGTCTTATCCTAACTCTAATTCTCTGGTATTGTGAGAGTTTCCCAAATTCGATTAAGAAGGCCAGTCATTGTCTTGGTAAGGCAATTTCAGGTTTACTAATGTGGCCACTCAAAAAAATGCACATAGCATAAATTAAGGTGCTTCATTTTCATACACAATCCAGTGAACATCTAGTCGATTAGTTCGACCAAATCGTTGAGCGCGTCCAATACATTGTGCCTCGACTTCTTGGCTGATAAATCGATTGAAGAAGATAATTTTAGTTGCAAATTGTAGATTAAGACCAGCACAGATATACTGAGCATTAATAAGCATAACATGAATGTTTCCTTCTTGGAATGCAGAAATAGACGCTTCGATATCATCAACTTGATGTAAAGCAATATATCCAATACCATTATCGTCTAGTAATTCATAAATTTGATCACATGTTTCACCATAATTGGTAAAGATAAGTATCTTTTCTTGATCAGGAATAGGCAACTCGTGTTCATCGGACATAATTTTTTGAATTTGCACATCACTGCGAGATGAGATCACTTCCTCGCCTTGAACAATAGCCATCAGAGTTTGGAACTTATCCAATACCCTATGAATTACTGTTTCAATTTCAGGAGCGGTGTAATCTTGGCGTTCATCGGTAATTGCACTAAGATCAAATCCTTCATCCAGAATGACAACACTAGTTTGCAAATCACAAATACCACGACAATTAGGACACCGATAACCGCCTCGCTGTGTTCCAGATACTTTAATATGATCCAGTAAACATTCGAAATGCATCATAAAGTTGCAACATTTTTGAATAGAAATGTTCTCATGTGAAAGACTACTCATACAAATTACACATATATTTTGCTTAATGTTATCTTTGACACGGCACACAATAGATTGAGATGTTTTAATAGTGTCGCGTGCAGTCTGTAATTCGACCTGAAGTTGATCACATAGGTCGTCATATGTGTAAGTAATTCGTTCAGTTCCCAAATATTCATTAGAATAAGCGGGCGTGCCAATTGGCAAATCTCCCATCATTACTACATTTAAATTGGCCTGTAAAATAAATACATGTTCTCTTGTATTGGTAATAGTATCATATTCCATACCTAACATACGCTGAAACAATTCAGCAGTTGTGTTGACATGGATGTTTAATTTTTGAGCACCCGCAATGATTGCATGTGCAGCAATTGCTTCACTAACATCAGTTTGACCAAATTCCGAAATAAATGAATTTACCATGGAATTTGGATCATTAACAATATTAACAATCAAATGTGGACACCCTGCATGAATTTGAGCACTCGTAAAACTAGTTTCACATGTGATCGAATAAGGTCCTTGGCGGATGACGCGATTGGCATCAATACGTCGAATATTTCCATGCCAATGATTTAGTGCACTAACAACCGAACCATAGTCTTCATAACGTTGTTGTTGTAGAGTATCAACAGGTTTATCAGTTGCAGAAATCAACCATGTGATAAGTGCTGGAACAGCACTTATGTTATTAGTAGGAAGACGAAGTGTGTCATAATCATCAATAAACACCCGACTAAACACAACACCACAGTTTCGAGCAATATCGTAAATAGCATTCATGCTATGAGTAGCAGGGAATTGACTATATTCTAAATCGCCAATGTCGAGACGTTCGGCGTGTATCATGCAGAATGAAACTACAGCAACATCATATTCTTGTATTTCGCCAGATTTAACTAATTCGTTAAACTGATTAACTGTGTTTGAATTATTAACAACAAAACACTTAAGATCAGTGTTGTTTGAAATTTCATTAATCCATTGATGAGAAGATGATTTAGCACAGAAGATAATGTTTAAAGACAACACACATTCGTCTCGCACCTTAGTTGTCAATGATACCACTCCATGTTCAGTATTAATAGTCGAATGAATTGTTCGTATATTAACATTAGGAACTTCGGCAATTAGTGTCAATGTGCTAATTGTCTTGCCCGATCCGAAAGGTTCTTCCAGTCGAGCAACATTAGATTGGATAACATGTCCATCATCATTAGAAAACTCCATTTGACGTTCTAAATTTGACATTGCGACAACATCGGCAATTTGATGATGATACAAACTCCAACGCACCCGCGTAAGAGGAAATCCTTCATGTATATATTTGTTAGCATATGTTAATTGATCAAGTTGACGTGATTGCAACCACTCCATTGTAAAGTATAGCAACTTTTATGTTCAATTTTTTACACAATTGATGTGTATTAAAAACTGATTATATAATATTATATACACTGGAGTAATAATGCCGAATAAATGGGATATCAAAAAGATCCTTTTGGGCGTTGATAAGACATGGAAGGAAATGATACGAGGCCCACTTCGACCTGCATTAGTTAAAGCATTGGAAGGAACTGCACCTGATTTAGCAATTACGTGTCCAGTCCCCGAACGAGTGTTTGCAAGTATGCGATATTCTCGGTATCAAGATACAAAGGTAGTTATTATTGGACAAGATCCATACTATTCTACACAACTGAATAAATACGATGAAGAAGAACCAATTGCCGACGGCTTATCATTTTCATGTCCGTCCAATTTACAGCCGAGTGTAAAAAATATATATTCGGCTTTAGTTCAATCTGGTATTTTACAAACCATCCCAAAATCTGGAGATCTCACGATGTGGGCATCGCAAGGGGTTCTACTGCTCAACCGTGCACTTACCACACTCCGTGGAACGCCAAATGCTCATATGAAATATTGGAAAGATTTTACAAATGGTTTAATACAAGAACTATCTCAACGTAAAGAAGACGATTGCCAACCACTGGTATTTATGTTATGGGGTCGTAAAGCCCAAGAACTTGCTCCATTCATTTCTGATTACCATACCGTGTTAACATGGTGCCATCCATCGTCTTTGTCAAAGGCCACTACTCCTCGTGAAGAATGGTTTGAGCATTGCGACCATTTTACTCAAGTTCCAGATATTGATTGGAACCCCGAACGTAAAGTGTATATGTATACTGATGGTGCATCGACCACGAAACAAAAACCAAATTTCGGAGGATGGGCTTTCTACGTTGATGGTGGGAAATCAAGTGGATATGTGCAATATGGTAAGGTTGAAATTGGTAAAGATAACGGCGGTGAAGACATTCCCTGCACTAACCAACGAGCCGAAGGAACTGCGCTTATTCGCGTATTGGAATTCATCATTGCCAAAAAGATACGACATCCAATCACAATTGTATCGGATTCTCAATTCTATATTAATACTCTCACGGATTGGATCTTTAAGTGGCATAAGGCACATCCTGAATTTCGCCGTAAAAACAATGGAGATCCTGTTAAAAATCGCGACATTATTCTACGACTATACGAAGTGTATACCAAAGCATGCGAACAGACAAATATTACTCTTCAGCATATTACTAGTCATCGTGCCCAACCACCTGATATTGCATCATTAGAATATCGCTTATGGTATGGCAACTTTATAGCGGATGAACATGCAGGAATGCATCATGATTTAGAAACGTATGACAAACTTGAGATAAATATTGACGAAAACTGAATATATAATATTTCATAACTGATATGACACGAGTTTATCGTATTCCATCTGGAATATGGATTGATTACCCGATACAATGGCTACAAACATATATTGACTATAAAAATGAAATGGATGTAGTTGCCGAAGGTTCTCATTATTCGTATAGCACTGTGGAAAAAACTATTGATAATACTCATGGAAAATGGGCAGTTTTAACTCAAAATCTAACAACTAGACCTATTACGTTTTATTGGTTATTGCAAATACACGATGATGTGGGACGTTGAATAAAAAAGAACCAATGAAATTATTTTTTGTGCCTACATATACAACAATGGATTGCCGACTTAAGTTTGCTATTGCTCTCATTGCTATCATAGTGTGTGCTATTATAATCATATGGTGGTCTCAAGAAGATTTTGAGTCTCGTCGTTATGAAGACGCCGTCAATATTAGTAAGATGGCAAAGTTATTAGACAGGAATCAAATGAGTTATTCATCATTTCAACGGGTATATGACGACGCCGATCCAGTTGAATATTTCGATGTTAGACAACTTCACAAGGCTGGTCGTTTAGAACCTGCCAATATTTACAATGTTATAGATTAAGTTATTCAAATTTAAGCAATGTGGATTGATATATTAATTTAAACAATCAACATATCGATGATATAGTAATATAGTAATTAGTTATGGCAACAGATTTAGAACAATTAACATCGGAAATGTCCACGCCTGTTGAAGGAAGACTTGAACATGGAACGATGATTTATGGTAGTAATTTTCACGTGCAGGTTGATATGGAAACTGTATTTGACACAGAAGTAAAGTTTATCGAAATTGGATTTATGGAGGGAATGGATAAACCAGTCGCTAAGTTTTATCTTGGTAGCATTCTTAAACATTTTGTTCAGGAATATGGCGATAATATTCCGAAAACAGTTGATGAATTGGATGCTATCTTCCAAGAAATGTTTCAGCAGTTTTATGATATGGTTGAGGCTATTCTTACAGTGCGTGGAGATAGCACCGAATGGATTAGCGATGAAGAAAATGTCCACGATAATGCGGTTAATGCGACATTGGCCACATCATATCAAAAACTCCGCGAACTAAACGATGGAGTTCAATATAAAATGGCCAATGTTATGTCATATCTACTTGAAAATCATAATGTGCTATTCTACAACACCAATTTGGCACTGGCCGCGATTGGTAAAATCGAACATGAATTCCGCGAAATTCCTAATTTTGAAGACGATGATCCCAATCTGCCAAAGTATCTTGAAAAAATTGATGATTTGCTCGAACAACTTGAGACGCAACGTAGTCGATTTACCACAATGTCTACCCAACATGACGTATATAATCGTGCCGTTCAAATATGCACATATTGTATTCAGAAGAATAGTATTGTTTCATATCTTAAAGCCACTGAAACTGAAGTAATTCTGGAAGTATGGCGACGTATTCATTCCGAGGCCAATGCAGATGTGAAGGATGATCTGCTATACATCTTTACGCAAAATCTGGCAGGTCTGATTAACTTCACCAAGGAAGATAATGTAGAATGTGTTTCAGGTCGCGTTGCCGCTGTCATTTCAACCCTCGAGGTTGTCGATACTGCCGACTTTGTCAACATTAAGTCAGTTCCTGCTATGCGAGTTGTAATGTTGGGACGCGCACAAAAAATAATCGAAGAATATATTTCGACCGCCGACGCAGATTTACTCGAGAGGTTCACCACGGCCGAGTTGACCGATGAGGAAACTTCTAGATTTAAGGATATGCTTCGATCCGCACTCCATGAAGAATTTGGAGACACTATGTTGAGTATGCACTTTGATAAAATCGTAGATGAGATCAATAAGCGAACGCTTGGTTAATTTAGGCCTTGTGCTTCTTAGCGAAAGCCTGAATGGGCTTTTTCAGATCAACCAACATGCTAATAAATACAGGACGCAGAGGATGCTTGGCATCGGGCGTCTTGACCAGAGTATATAAGTCGTCGAGTGGCATGTGCTTAAGTTCCGTCATTCCCCGCTCCTTATCAGCCTTACCGAGTTTAGTGTCGACACACTCATCACTGTATACCATATGAACCGCTACGTTGCGGAACGCATGAACTTCGGTATCCGTAGCCTTGGGGTAATCCTTACCAGTCTTCTCCTTGAAACTGGCCGCCGCCGATTTATTCTCATCGCCACCTTCATCAATCTTGCCAGTGGGGATACCCCATTTGTCGTATGCCTCCTTACCAATAAGAATGACAACCTTGCCATCACACTTGGTGAACACGAAAGAGATAACCGCACGAGGTCCTGAACTGGCGGGAGCGTCGGCTTTGGCTTCCTTAGCAGGAGCGTCTGCCTTAGCAGGAGCGTCGGCCTTGGCTTCCTTCTTAGGTTTCGCTGCAGCCTTGGGTTTCGCTGCGGATTTAGCAACTTTCTTTTCGGCACCTCCGTCCATCGTTGTCTATGTATAATATGGAGGATTATTTAAATTGTAAAAAATTGAAAAAGGTATTTCCCAGTATCAATACATCCGAACAAGGGGTGTTCGGAAGGGTGTTGATCCACCTCAGTGTGAATAGAATGTAAATTCTACAATATTGAGAGTTAATCATTCCAGCCTTGTAGTCTTGGGCCAATGATGTTCAAGAGACTCGTAGCAATTGCGTTAAGTTGCACCTACATAGATACGATACTGTTGAAGTGTAGAGTTAATCCAAACCGCCTTTGTATCTGTGGCTAATTACAGAAACCGTCTGGGGACGTAAAACCCACTTTTTTGTTTTTAAAAATACAAAAAATTGAACATATATATCCCATTACCGCACATTAAAATGGATATCATTCGTGCCCACCCAAATAGCAAGAAGTTCCGTACTGCATACAAAAAATGGTTGCTTCAGTGTTTGGCTTGTTCCAAACAACCTAAGTTGGCTGCTAGGCAATATGAGAGTTTTAAACCCAAGTGGATGAAGTTTCGGATCAATCCCAATGATTACCAAGACATTAAGGTTAAAGATTTCTTCAACCATCCCCATTGGGGTATTGCTCGGTTTCGTCATGCTATGCGTCAGCGATGTGGTTATAAATGTATTTCACCCAAATGTGTTCGCGACCTTCCACATGAAACTCGTATCAGTCTATTGTGGATTGTGCAAAACATGCGATACTTTACATACGGCACTCCACTAGATGTTCCAACAAATAAGCCCAACATTTCACATCGTTACATTGAACACATGACCAGTGCTGAGCCACCATGTGATTGCGAGTTTGAACGTATCGAGAAGTATTTGGCTCGTAACATTCGTGTCGGCAAGGAGATCATTAACCTACGGGGAGGTTATGCGTCAAAGATACGCCATTCGCACAAAGTTCGAATGATGACTAATCTTCGTCGTTATTATCACATGAATGGGGTCGGTGAAGTTCGTCGAGCCAGTCAATTTGCAAACAAGGAATGCTATCATCTTCGCCGTGGCACATGGAAAAACAAACGTTGTTCCAAACCGAAGTGCACAATTCACGAACGATGCAGTTCTATGAACATGTGTTGTTGCGAAGGAACTTCAGCATGTGTCAAATACCATAGTCGGCCTAAGACATTGTATACATATTACGTTAGGGAAAACAGCAAAAAATGGAATGATCGTCATTATAAGAAACTTTATGATTAATTGAAATTACATTATTCTTTACATTTGATTGTAATTTTATTATTTTTTATATATTTAGAAATTCGTCTTTTATCTATGTTAAAAATTGAAATTGATATTCCCAAATACTTTTCAACGAGAGTTGAATTTAGGTGTTCAAAATGGAAGAAACGCCATTTGAATTCGTGTTTGATAATTGCGGACGCAATATTGCAACGGTTGATCCAGAATTGACGATACAATTTGAAAATTTGGTTAATGTTAATCCTGATATTGAGGTTATTGATTGTGCAATTGGGTATGCTTCAAGTCTTTACAAACTTGCTCGTTTTATTATGACCAATTATGCGACTACTAACCATCGTTACATTGTATTTGATTTATCGCAAGAACGAGCGTCCTGCTTCTCGTGATGGAGGACTAAACCCTATCATCAAACAAATGGCACCGTTTATTGCTCTGAATACGTGGAGAATTCAGAGCAATAAACGGTGCCATACGTGGTAAAGTTACATTGTCAACTGGGTCAAGACGGAGTAATGAAAATTTTGATCATTACTGTGATCAAAATGGTTATATTTACTCAAAAAGCATTGTTACTCATCGTATTCGTGTCGTGCAAATGATGCGTCCTCTAAGTGATGATCTGCAGCAGGCACGTAAAGTCATTTTTCAACTCAAACGTGAACTTAAGAGTGTTCGTTCGACATCAACCAGTGATGACGATGATGATTTGATTATACGTAGTGGTCGTCGGATATATATTTCTAGCGGTGGTCCAATACGACACACTGCTACTAATCGTGTAAAATTATACGCTGGGTATCCTGTTGTGGGGGGTGCGGTGTGTCTTGATTAATGAATATTATTTTTTAATCTAACATTACACATATTTAGCAATGATTTTTTGATATAACGTTTTCTTTTCGTCATCAAGTGCTACATCCGACCATAACATTTCTCGTTTAGTGATTTCAGCCGATATCTCATCACTTTGGTATACTTGGCGTCGTTTAGAATATTGACCCTTCATAGGTGTTCTTTCGTCAACATAATCAATAATAATTCGCGTAATGCTAGGATCTCCAGATAGACGGAAAATTCGCTTAACTGTTTGATATGTCTGGGCTTTCCGTGGCGTCCCCAAAATCATGGCATCGAATGCAGGAAGTGATAGACCAACACATGCAAACTGGAAAGTGCACACCAAAACTTGTGCGGAACTCGCTGTATTGATCTCATGGCCTCTCATTCCTCCCATAAGTGCGGACACTCCATTTTGTGATACACCACCTTCTTCGGGTGCATCGACTACGGTTCCTTCGGCCACCAATATATCTCGAATAACTTTAACAAATGCACGGCTATCACCAAATATGAACACATTATGTCCTGCTTCATATAATCGATGAGCATCTGTGATAATACTAGCGGTTCGCCACGGATCCTGTAAAAACTGCTTAGTCATTGCCGATGCCTGAACCATTTCTGTTGATGGGTTGATAATACGTTGGGTAAATTCATCTGGTCCCAAATAACCCACACGTTCGACATGTGCGGTAAAATGGATTGGATCTGATCCATCATCGAACCCTTCGAGTTTATCGCACACGATAACGGGGCCCACCCAAGAATGAGCGGCACGATCAAATTTATCGGGACGATTATTGGCTTCCGCCGTAATACCAAGCGAATAACGCGACGATGCTCGGCGTAAAGCCTCCACACGTTGGGTTGTGCAATACATGTGCACTTCATCCCAAATAACCAGACCAAATTGGTCAAGATACTCTCGCCACTCATATTGCGTCTTCACGGCACCACGACCACGACCTTGTTTAAAAGTAAACTCATCCGTTAACACCGAATTAATCACCATAACGACAACATCACCGTCTTGTTTAGCCCGAGACGAGTATTGACCCACCGTGTTATTGGGAAAAACTCCCGATAATGCTTCCATCCATTGGTTCAGAAGCACCGAATTGGGAACTACGACAAGTGTCTTACATCCAAGTGATCGGATAACACCCATCGCCAGATATGTCTTACCATATCCCGCTTGCATCTCACATATAGCACCTGCAGCACCAATGGCCTCGTTTTCATCTGTGTAGATTTCTGATAACAGATAATCCAACACTACTTGTTGCTCATGTCGCAACGATGCGCTAAACACACTAAACTCTACAGCAATGCCTTCAGGTAATGTTAATCTACATGGTCGAATATGACCAAGTTTAATCCACATGGCCCCCATAAATCTGGGCACAACTAGGTTAGCACAAGGTTCTCCCTTGGATGTTCGACTACGCTCTGTTCCCACAAGCGTCATCGTTTTAATTTTATTCACAACGGGCAATCGCGTTGACATTTTGAAAGTCTTTCGAAGTTTGAGATATGCGTCTTGCCCCATTGCTTCGACCAGAACGGATTTACGCACACGCCATCCATCTGATCGCAATATCGCTCGAACCATTGTGTTATTATATTAAATCTATATTTTTAGATGAAATATTTTCTAAAGAGATTAGTATAACAAATTATCAATGAAAAATTGCACCACGTGGTTAATTGTTGTTGTCATTATGCTGATTATTATGGTAGCGTTGTTTAGTTATCACGTTGTGGTCCAAATGCCAAATTATGAGTTAAAAAATTGAATTTTGAATAACCAATACTATCTCCATTGAGACCAATGACGACAATGAACAAAAAGGAACACGCGCGTATGCTTGCGTGGTATGGGAGGGATGAAATTATTGATGAAATAACAAAAGGCCGAATTATTTTCATACGATGGAACCCAGACTATTGCAAATTAAATGGAAACATATTTGTAAAACATAGACCAGAACGTCTCGAGTTATTGAAAAAATTAATATTCTACATAGTCAATAAGACTGATTGGGAAGACAATGAAAATATTATGGTGTATTATATGTTTTACAACCGTGATAATGAAGCAGTAACCAAAAGTTTACCATATAAGATGGTCTATGAGATTACTGATTTTTAAATAAACAATGACCTCAGTCCACTCCTTCTTTTAGAAGGTCCAGCACCAACCTTAGGCAACTGCCCACCCATTTTTGCGTAAATAACTGCCGCTACAACCATACCAATTACTAGAATTAGAACGATTATAATTACACTATTCCAGTCGGCCGACATCAATTGATTAATTCCACCCCACATACCCTTAATAGCCCCTACAAATGGGTTTTCTTGAGTTTGCTTGGCTTCTTGGTCAACTTTGGTTTTTATATCATTAATTAATTTAGTTTTTTGAATGGCCGATTGAGCATTTTGGGAAATCAGTTTTCCAATCTGAGTCATGGCAATATTGCGAATAATATTACGATCACCACTCACCCTGATAGATTGCACGTTATTAACGGTTTGGATGATGTCTTGCACAGTGCGGGCAGTGATTTCATTTTTAATACTGGTTTTGATATGATTTTCAACATCTTGTTTAGACTTCGATCCCACAATACCGCCAATTGCTCCAAAGACCGAATCACCTAGTTGTTCGGCTTTCTGAGTCATCGCTTGGGCCATCTTATTTTGTATCTCAGCCATAGATTTTGCATCTTGGGTGCATGAACTGTTAATTGAGAATGATTGATCCATAGTAATGTCAGAGGCAACATTATACGATCCACTTATAACGATTTCCTGACTTTGATTAAGCGAAACACCGCATTTTTGAATAGTTTCAGTTAATATGTTAGTAGCAACATCAGTTAGCGTTTCGCTAACCGTTTTTTGCTTACTTCCACCGCCACCCATATTTGATGACTAGAATATACAGATTAGTTATATAATAGCACATTTAAATTTAAAATTACCAAAAATAAATCATCAATAATATAGGTGGATGGAACAAGAGAATATTGCAGAACGTGCACTGCACTCATTATATACTAATGTTCTTATTGCACTAGTGATCACATTGATCATAATTTATATATGGGCACTATGCCAAGACAGTAAAGATGAACACGAACGTCAATACTACCGTCAAGTTGAATATGTGGAACGTCGCGAGTCGGCCAAAACTGATGACACGATATCGCCTGCAACACGCATTCAAATTCGCCGAATTGCCAAAGAAGAATTACGTCGCCAGCGTTTGGAAAAAAGTAAAGTGCGTAAACTCATCGAGGCATCTCGATGTGGAACGCTTCGTGGATTACTTGCAGGTGGTCTAATTGGCGGTCCCGATGGTGCTGTCAAAGGGGCTATAATATGGTCGGTGTTATCAGGAGTATTAACAGGTCTTACTAATCTATGACGATTGACTCAATTTCATCGTCAGATACTCTCGATCAGTTATACATATCATTTTTTGACCATCGATAACCATTTGGCAAACACTACAATAATCATCATCAGCATCATATTTAGAACTCAATTCTTTACACATATATGAATAATCCACACCAGATATATCTCGGGAATAATCAATACATATCAAAAGATTACTACACTTGTACACTTTATCAAATAATTCACAAATTTCCAAATAAAGTGGTATCAAAGATTTTGAAGTGGTTTTAAATTGATATATGTCTACTGACATACGCCCAGAATACAGAAAGTCATCATCGTGTGGGAAGTAAACATGTATTGAGCCAAGATTTCTACGTATTTCTTCTTGATTTGGTATCCATGATGGTATAGGCGTTGTATTGACCGCTTCATCATTAAGGAAATAAAATTCCACACTAACAACAGGATTGCCATCTTTTTCTACCGATTTAAATCTGTAATCAATTAAACTATACGATGCTGTAAATATGTCATCGGGGAAATTATTATGATCTTCAACGTTTACAATATGTTCATCATGACAGATCGATACAGTTTTCCATCTATTGGCAATGAGTTTACAAAGTTGGGTGTTGTAATTTGTTTTAAGAGTTTCAAAAATTGGTCTAGAATGTTCGGCTACCGTATTGGCGTCCATAATGTAATGTTACTATAGCAATTCAATTTTTAACTCGACTACATCCTATAAAATTGAATTAATTTTATTTAAACACACAACCAGTTATAAATAAATAACTTCTGGTATACTATATACCATGGAAGTTACTGATGACCGTCTTCAAATTATCCTCAAACGCGAAATGCGTGAGCGGGGTCTTGTTGGACACCACATTGATAGTATGAATGAGTTTCAACGACAGGGAATTAGTCAAATTACTCGCCATACTTTTAAATTAGAAGTCGAAGAACGTAGCGATCGCGATAAAACCGAAGAAGATCGAACCATCCAAAAAGTCTACATTAAAGTGGACGTTGATGATGTTCGGCTGTATAAGCCGACGACTATTGCCCGAGGCCCTGGAAACACTGTTGATCTAACACCAGCCATGGCCCGAGAATTGGATCGCACTTATTCTTCGCCTATTCACATTGACGCCACTATAACGGCAATTGCTTACAAGCATGATGGCACGACTGAAACACGAACTGCCACTGTCAAAGACTTTAAGATCGGTGCCCTACCAACTATGGTAGGAAGCATCATGTGTCATACCTACAATAAAGGTCAAATGGCTCTTAAGGAAATGGGCGAGGATCCCCACGACAACGGAGGATATTTCGTTATTAAGGGTCAAGAGTGGGTTATCAATGGAATTGAGTCGCGTAAATACAATGGCTTTAATACCTACTATAATTTGGGTTATGAAAATGAGGTGGTTCGAGGTGAGATGATTTCTAAACCTGGAGACGCCTTTGAAAACTCTAATGAGGTTATTATCCGTATGTTAACGGATGGCAGTCTTACCAGCGAAATGGTAACTCAGTGGACTTATAGCAATGGATCGGAAATCCAATTTCCTTTCTATGTGATATTCCGTGCACTGGGCTTGTCGTCTGATCGTGATATGATCCGCCATATTACATATGGCGAAAGCGGTGATATCGTAGTTGGTATGCAAGAAACGCTTGAACGAGCCATGCGTGTCTCCTACAAACATCTACCAGCGGCCGCCAAAATTTATGATCAATTTAAGATGCTCAAATACATTGGTCGGCATATTGATAACTACAGTCGCCATTACAGCGAACGTGGAGATTTGGTCGGCACTCCCGAACAACAGCAAAATGCTCAGCAATATATTATCGATAGTCTCCTTAGTGTATTCGATCGGTATTTCCTACCACACGTCGGCACAACATCCGAGTCGCGGTATGATAAGATCCGATACTATGGCCATATGATACATCGTATGCTTTTGGTTGGAAAGAAGATTATCCCCACAACGGATCGTGATACATACGTTATGAAACGAGCACATACTGCTGGTATTTCATATTCCAAGATCTTCAAAACACACTATAACGCTGCTTTCATTCAAGCAGTCAAAAAATCACTTAGGGATGCTATTCGTAGCACACCTTTTGGCAACATTAATCTTGCTCAAGTGGTTCGCGGTGCTATTAACGGTCGGGAATTCGAACGTAGCCTTGTTCAAGCTATCACATCGAGTGATGGTAAGATCAATATTCAACATCGCACATTTAGCAATAACATGTCAGCCCAAATTTTACATCGTAAGAATGAAGCCAATGTGTTAGGTGCACTTCGCCAAATTAACTCACCTAGCACCAAAACGGCGAGTAAGCAAAGTGCACGTGCCAAAGAAATTCGTGCTGTTCACTCAAGCACCACAGGATATATCTGTCCCGTCCGATCTGCGGATACTGGCGAAAAAGTTGGTATGCAGAAAGGCATGGCAGTTTCTATGGGAGTTACCTCCGCTGGCAATTCTATGTTGCTACGTGAACGTCTATTGGGCGATCGGCTCATTAAGCCACTTCGAAGCACATCACCTACGCAAATTTACGATCAGGATCTATCCAAGGTCTTCGTGAATGGCTATTGGATCGGATGCACTTCTCGTAGCCGTGAATTGGTCCGCAAATACCGCGATCTTCGACGTCTCGGCGACGTTGACAAATATACCACCATTCAGTGGGACACTCAGTTGGACGAAGTTCAGTTCTGGGTCGATGCTGGACGTGTGGTTCGTCCTCTACTCATTGTATACAATTCGAATGATGATATGACCGATGCACTTGCTCATCGCAATCGCAAAGACGCCAAACGCACGCGTAAGGTCAAATGGCGACAGGGGATTGGACTTACAGCCAAAATGTTGCAACAACTTTACACTGGTGAATTATCTGTAGCCGATCTCGTCAAGATGCGAATTATTGAATATATTTCTGCCGAAGAACAACCGAGTTGTTATGTATCTGCAGGATATAACGTTCTAGATGAGAATGTTCACAATGAATTACGGCCATTTACACACTGTGAAATTCCCCAAGCCACATTTGGTATTTTGGCACATTTGTCGGTATATGCCCAACATAATCAGACACCACGTGTTGTGTTCGAAACTAATCAGGGAAAACAAACATGTTCGTGGTTTGCCACGAATTATGACAAACGTATTGACAAGGATGCGTTCCTACAATATTACTGTGATACACCAACGGTTAAAACACTCACTAATGATTTCATTATGCCCAATGGATCGAATGCAACTGTAGCCGTTATGTTGTATGGAGGTTTCAACCAAGAAGACTCTTTAGTCTTTAATCAGTCTGCGTTAGATCGTGGACTATTCTCGGGTTGTGCTTACACCAGTGAGAAAACAGAGGTTGAAAAGGGCGAATCGATCGCTACACCCACTCCTATTGATACGGCCAATATGAAAGCATATGCCAACTATGACAAACTCGTCAATGGTGTCGTTCCTAACGGCACTGTTGTTCATAAAGGTGATGTTATTATTGGCAAACGTATGGTTGTCAAAGATGCCGAAAAACCCTATATTGATCGTTCTATGGTTTACGATAGCAATGAGAGTGCTATTGTTGAAAAAACAGTTATCGCCCGCAATAACGATGATGTGCAGTTCTGCAAGGTCAAACTACGGTCTGTGCGTAATGCGTCTGTGGGTGATAAATTTTCGATTCCCGTAGATGGGGAAATTTTGACACGTGCTGGTTGGACAACCCTACGCGATATCACTCTTGAAGATGAAGTGGCGACACTGAACCCTGAAACACATGCTCTGGAATGGCACAATCCGACTGGGAAAAACCTATATGAATTTGAAGGCGATCTATACCAACTGCGTAGTCAACAAGTTGATATTACTTGCACTCTTAACCATAAATTATACGTCAAGAAACGCAATGCTGATAAATTTGAACGAATTGACGCATCATATGTGATGGGCAAACGTGTTCGTTTCAAAAAAGATGCATTTAATACCAATATAGATATTTCAAAGAAAATACTCCCTGCTCATAATATCAGACGTCCTGAATTAACTTTCGATATGGACGATTGGCTTATATTCTTAGGGATATTTATTGCCGACGGTTGTTTACTGCAAGATAAAGATAAAAAAATTAAATTATCGGGAGGCAAACCTCGAAAAGTTAAACAGATTGCTGAAGTATGTGAACGTATGGGATTACATGTTATACGATATCCATCTTCAAAAGAAGCAAATATTATTTACTGTATTCAGATATTTAAAGAACTCGAAGAGTTGAACGTTGGTGCCCTTAATAAATATTTACCCGATTATGTGTGGGATTTGAGTGAAAGACAATCTCGTATTCTACTTAATGCTCTTATTAGTTGTGATGGTTCATATACCAACAGTGGCAGTGCTGGATACTACACAAGTTCGATTCAGTTAGCCGATGATGTGCAACAATTAGCACTTCAGGCTGGATGGTCGGGTAATATTACTATTGCTCACCCAGCGGGACATGTAGCACATCTTAAAGATGGACGAGTTATTACTTCTCAAAATGACGGATACGCTGTGCGTATCGTGAAATCGAAAAATACACCTCAAATTAATCATGGTCATTGTCATTCGCAAAATGGTCAAACTGAAAAATTAGTTCATTACAATGGCACACTTGGGTGTATTGATGTGCCCAATCATATATTCTATTACCGAGAGAACGGCAAACCTGTTTGGATTGGTAATTCGAGTAGGGCCGGCCAGAAGGGCATCATTGGTATGACTTATCCCGATATAGACATGCCTCGCACTCGTAATGGTATCGCACCCGACATTATTATGAATTCTCATGCAATGCCGTCCCGAATGACTGTTGGCCAATTCGTAGAAGGTGTCGTATCTAAGGTGTGCTCCATTAAGGGACATATTACGGATGGCACTGCCTTTACCCAAATTGATATTGATAATGTGTGTGATACACTTGAAAAACTAGGATTTGATCGTCATGGTAATGAAACTTTGATCAATGGTATGACTGGAGAGGAAATGGAAGTGGCTATCTTCATTACACCTACGCAATATCAGCGCCTTCAGAAGTTCGGTATTAAGGAACTCAATGCTGTGTCTTCGGGCCCAACAGATGCAATTACTCGCCAACCAGTTGACTCAGGTAAGAAGAAGGGTTTGCGTCTTGGTGAGATGGAACGTGATGTTCTTACTGCAGCAGGAGCGATGTCGATGCTTAATGACAAATTCTACCGCGACAGTGATCACTTCAAGGTATACTTATGTTCGAATTGCGGTAGTCGTGAAAATGTTGTCGTTAACCGACAGAAGAGTATTTACAGATGTAAGAGATGTCTAGACAACGCTAATATTGTTGCCATTGATGCGTCATGGACAACCAAGTTGCTCAGTCAAGAGATGAGAGCCATGGGGGTTGGTATGCGATATGATGTCGAACCTAAGGTGTTTGAAAGTTGATAAATATAACAGGCTCAAAAAATTAATCATATTATATCATCAATTGACGATGTTCTATTTTCTATATAAAGAAATAATCAATAATTATAACAGAGAAAACATGGATAATATTTATTACGATTATCTTGAAATTATAGAACAATTTCAAGATAATCAATCAGATGAAAATTTAACCAAATGTATCAACCGTATCGAAGAAATTTACAATCGTATGGTCGAGGAAAATTCAGGACGGTCTCAGTATCAGCAAACTTGTATACTAGAACTCTTCCGTGATTTTCGTGTTAAGAGATATAACACTGGCAATCCTCCAAAAACAGTAATGTATGTTGCAAAGAACCCAACGCCTAACAGCAATAACGATCTTCTGACGCTTGATCATGAAAAATGGATTAATGCATTTTACGAAGAACCTATCAACTATCAATGCTATCTAAATGAGGTTAAAGGAGCAAATACATTATTCTCTCGATTTGCTTATTGTGAAAAACGTATTTGTCGCATTCTAAATATGTCTCGAGTCGAACTTCAGCATTGGGCTGATGAACAAAACCTTCATCCCATGCTTGTTCCCATCGGTAATCCTAATATTATCCAAGAAACGGAAACTACTCCCGATCAACCTAATGAACAGTTTGGTATTCTTCAGGCAAAGATTGACGCACTTGCAAATTTGGTTGCTAGACTTCTTAAGGAACGGAAATATTTTATCAACACGAATGAAAATGACAACAAGGTCATTGAACCAGATGAAGTTCCTGAGAATAACGTCCAACAGCCAGTTATTCCCGATTATTTCCCACCCATGATTAAGATTGTTATTAATGATGAAAATATTCAGGAGGATAACACCGACAACGATAATGATGGCAAGAATGAAGTCGTTCCGAATGATGGTGACCATGATTGTAGTCACGATAACCATAGTGCAACTGCCATGACGGACGATGACGACGGCTTTGTTTGCATTGATGGTGATAACATTGAGAACAACGAAGATTAGTGTAAAAAAGACAGAAATGCAATATTATTTTTTCACAACAACTATCCATGTTTCACATAAACCACTATTAGTCTCCTCCTCTTCAATACAGGCAAGTTCATTAACATGTCTTGTTGCAAATAGACAATCAACCATTCCACTTAACTGTGATTGATCACAAGAGATGGTTCTATTATCTAACAGAAGTTTTATACTATCTCTTCTACTCAATGTACAAAACTGATATACCTCATATACAACATCATTGATTGTTTGCGTATTTATCTTTTGCATACATCCCATATTATGACGATTATAGTTTTCTCTAAATGGTAATTCAAATTTTCAATTCGCCAAATTCAGATATGTTTGGTGAGTGGCAACGTATGAGATGACGTATAGGTTAATGGTTGCATCATAGTGCTACTATGACCGTTATACTTGTGCTGTCATATGAGTGCATAATACATAGTGATCGTCTTCACATGACCTCAGTTTTGTCATATTTACAAAGAAAAATTGGCCCTACCAGCATCCCTATGCTGGTAAAATATCATAGTTTGAAAACTTCTCCGAACACAAAAAATACGGACACAGCAGGGATCGAACCTGCGACCTGTCGATTGCTAGTATCATCATAACAGTCGAATGCTCTACCACTGAGCTATGCGTCCGCACAATATTGTGTCTCCAATTCTTTAGATGAAATTTTAATGTATTAAAAGTTGATTATGTATATGGTTATACATGTCAGATATACATCTATGGACAGTCAATCAATTGAAAAATTACTGTCGTGATAATGGTATTAAAAATTATAGTCGTTTACGAAAAAAAGAATTACAAACTCTCGTCATATCACTCACACCACAACCAAAAAAGTTTATTGACTTATTCTGTGGTATTGGTGGATTTCATTTGGCGTTAAGTAAGATGGGATACAATTGTGTATTCGCTTCAGATATCGATAAAAAATGCCAATCGACATATAAAACTAATTATGGAATGGAAGTAGCAGGCGATATCAGGGAAATAGATCCTACTGAAATACCACCATTTGATATATTATGTGCTGGATTTCCATGCCAACCATTTAGCAAGGCTGGATTACAAAATGGATTTCAGGACACAAGAGGAACATTATTTTATGACATATGTCGTATTGTAGAACATCATACACCTGAATACCTTATATTAGAAAATGTGAGAAATTTAGCGTCCCACAACAATGGTCAAACTTGGAAAACCATACTGAAATCTCTTGATGAATTAGGGTATTATACATACGAACAGCCATTAATTTTAAGTCCTTTACACTTTAACGTGCCACAAAATAGAGAACGTGTTATTATTCTATGTAAACGAAAAGATTTAGGTGTACTTCCACCAAGGCCAGACGTCGCTAAACACCCAAAGACTACATTATTATCAACGTTAGAACAATTTGTTTCGGATAAATATCAATCTACTATATCAACAAGTTTGAAGGCAGTTAAAGCAGTCTGGAACCAATTTATCAAAATATGTAATGATAATAATATTACAATTCCCAAATTTCCAATATGGACAGATCTATGGGATGTTGATTTGGCCGATCATGAAGTTATGTATAAAAAATACACAACATGGATTGATAAAAATAGAGCATTTTATCAACAACATAAAACATTATTACATCCATGGCTGACACAATCACGTGAAGATGATCACTGGAAAGGGGCTATGCGAAAATTCGAATGGCAAGTTCCAGAAAATATTATTGGCAATTTGGATCAATTACTATGGTCTTGCCGTGGTTCGGGAATACGTGTAAAAAATATTGATTACGTTCCCACACTTGTAGCAATAAACCATACTCCAGTATATGGACCACTCAATCGAAAACTTGTGCCTCAAGAATTACTAAAATTACAATCGTTTCCCGAAGATTTCAAATATGACGAAAAAAGTATATATAAACAAGTCGGCAATGCTGTCAATGTTGAAGTGATTTATCGAAGTGCAATGTTTCTTATTCAAGATCAACCTCTATTCGAAGCCATTAGTAATTGACCACTTATGGTATCTAGGTGTATCAGGTAAAGATAATTGGAAATATTTTCCTTTTTTATACGCCATGTTAAGTATTTCATAAACATACCGTTCACTTATTTTTGAATTGGTTTTATTATTAGATGACAATACTGTATTTTGTTGACACCATTCACAACTAATAAAGTAAATTCCACTTGGTAAATTAACTGTATAATCGATTTCAGAATCGCCTTTTAGTGGTCCTTTTTTCCACCATTGACCAGATCCACTTAAAATGATAATGATATCACATGTGAAACGAGATTTCGCAGGTGCATGTAATGGATTTTTTGACCAATCAAGTGCCAATACACCTTTACCTCGAAGATGTTTAATCGAATAAAGATGACCATAAATTGATACGTCTGCTTCTCCCTCATTACATTGTATTATGTTTTCATTTGAATTCTTCCTAATCAATTCATGAATAACCATTTCGATACACCGAGCAGACATTAATCCAGATCCATCTTCTCCTTGAAAATGCGCCTTAATGATATTGATCATGTTGTAAAATTCAAATACATCGCCTATCGCTCGTCTAAATAAATTAAGATGAACCGTTGTTCGAGATGATCGCTTGTGGACTTCACATAATGCTATTTGCGATGGGTCCATTACTGTAATGGTAATAGATTATTCAATTTTTGCATAATCTATAATATGTTATACTATAGTAGTATGGCCGAACGTCTCAATACACACGCCTATGACGGCAACCTTTACGAGTGTGTGCGAGGATTGAATGTGTCAGATGACCAGAAACGTTCTGCATTTGGTAATCTAGCCAATCAGTTCACTAATGCTCGAGCATTACGATGGCTCACTGCAATCACAAATGACATTGGACGAGAGCCCAATTTTGATGTCAGTAATAACCAATATGCCGATGATGTGCTATGGGCGGTTTATCAAAAAATGTTTCGCGACGGTGAGTTGCGAGATGATATGGATGAAATGATATCGTTATTGGAAGAACAATTGGCTGATATTCACGGTGGGCCATGTCCTCCTGGAAGAGCCACTCGTATATACCAAATATGGTTGATTGTCAAAGAAATGTAAGTAATGGCGTATATGTCATATATTTTTTATGCTGCGGTTGTGAAGGCAGTCCATGTGGTTGATCCTGTAGTATTGATATACATACGAGTTGACGTGGAAGAACCATCTGTGCGAATATAGATGGAGCCCTGAACGGCCGTTGCAGAAGGGGCTCCTGTTCCCGAAGTTACCGTCGGGCCACTAGCAGAGGTAACCTGAAGAGTTGCGGCCATCAACTGATCAGCATCGCTAATAGTCACTCCTGAACTTTGGATAATATTACCATTGGTTCCCTCATATCTGGGCACGGAGTTATCTGTCGATTGATTAATACCTACTACACGATGGTCAAATAGTGTGCTTGTGTAAATATCTGCAATACCAGCGTTGGATTGAGTGGTATCATCGCTTGTATCTCCTACGAATAACCTTGGTAATGCTTCATTATCGAATTCTAAGAAATGATAAGTATTGGTATAACCCGTAAGTGTGTTGTCCAAATACCAATCATCGGTATCGGCAAGTCTTGCATAAACATAAATAACATCGTCGGTAGAACTATGAACGGCAAGTCTGGTTCCGTCTTTGTTAATAGCACCAAAACGAGCATTAAGAACTGTAACCGTTTGCTCTAAACTCCACGTTCCACTACTTAATACATATACACGAAATTCATCATTAGATCTGTTGCACATTAATATACGTGTGCCATCTCCGTCAATATCAACAAAATCACCAGAAACATCATCAAAATCTATTGAACCAATTGATTGTGTTTCAGTCCAAGTTGTACCACTTCTGTCATAAATTAACATCACAGTGTCAGCAGCAATGGCTATAGTGTCACCATCACTATTGATCGCAACACCCATACCATAATCTGATCCTGTAATGGTTTGTTCAATTGACCAAGAAGTATCATCTCTGATGTGAATGGATACCCGTCCATTATTTGCACTTCCACCGAATCCAACTACAAATCTGGTTCCTGTAGAATCCATGTTTACCGAACGGTTACGACCATCAATATTATCAGCAGTATTACTACTTCCAAATGCAGCAGCGTTATATTCTTCTACCCATGTTGTATTGGTTCTTTTAAATACCAATACACGAATTTCAGTTCCATTTTTTACTTGAACAACCAACCTTGTTCCAGTTGCATCAAAAACTCATACATTCCGTAAAACGACTATATGAATTTGTATTAGTTATAACTTGTTCCACGGCCCACGTGTTAATAGTTCTTAGAAGTATCGTGATAGTTTGACTAGATGTATCTGTCCCAACCGCTAACCGTGTAGATGTGTCATCAACAGTGATGATTTGCCCAAATCCATAATTTGCAGTGGGTGTAGTTTCTTGAATACTTTGGTCCAATGAAAATACACGGCGATTATTCAAAGGATGTTTATCTACACGGGTTTCTGTACCATCCGCATTAATATAATACAGTGCTTTATCTGATTTAGCATATAAATATGTTCCAGTTGGTGGAGCACCTGGGGACGAAACCTCTTGTAGTTTCACATATGAAACAGATGCAACTTGGTCTGCCATGATTATATATAAGATACGTTAATAATTAAAAAAAATGATTATTTATACTTGCCGAATTGTATTCTATATTAGAAATAACCAATACTATAAGCATACAATGAATGATTTATTTTTCGCTGGTATACTAGATCGCATTAGTATATTACATATACTATATCCCCTCGATAAATGTCAGATTATGCGAGATATTACGGATAGACATGCTCTTGATAATATTAAAACAATATTCACAAAAGCCACCCAAGCAGGACAACAAGCAACACAAAATGAACCATTCTACAAAAGTAGACACGTATGTTTTCAATATATTGAGGATAATTTAGATCCTCAACATGCTGATATTGCTAAAAATATTATACATATGTATAAAGAACTAACTATGTATAGTACTGGATTTCCAAATGATCCTAATACTTCTGATTTTTCAAATGGAGCGGGTGTGTTAAGATATAGTGCATAAAAAATATGTGAGTTGCACCCACCGAGATTCGAACTCGGGGCCTGCTGCTAGCAAATCAGACATGTCTCTTATCATAAGACAGCTGCTCTACCACTGAGCTATAGGTGCTCTTCACATAGGATGCTTTTAACGTCTATCCCAAGACAATTGGTAAAAACTTTTTCAATTTTTTTACACCACGCCACATATTAAATATGTCTTTAATAGACTATAACATGTCCAAAGATGTTAAGATGTCTATATATCAACAACGATATAATCGAAATATGCGAGCCGTTGTTAGGCAGATGCGACGAGACATGTATGATCTTGAACGACGACATACTCTTCTCAAAATCAATAATAAAGAATTGGCTTTACGAAACACAGAACTACGTATACAGTTAAGAATTGCAAAGGCCGATAAAAAATTAAATAATGAATAAGTGAAATTTATACACAAAAAATTGTCAGAGGCGGGATTCGAACCCACGAACCCGAAGGAAGAGATCTTAAGTCTCACGCATATAGTCGTTCCAATCTTGGAAACATTGACCACTTTGCTACTCTGACAATTGGTGATACTATTTTCAATTTTTTACGTTTAGTATAAAATAGGTCAATTATACTAAATATGTGTAATTTTGTTCAATTTACATTTGATCAATCGCCATAATAAATGATTATCGGATCTAGCCAAAGTTCTAGATATCATTATTAATACGTTTATAATATTCTTTAGTATGCTAATTGTTCTTATTTAAAATTTCAGGTATAGTATAATACCATAAGGCGCATGCCCGTTACCCGAAGCCAACGGCGTGCTCGGCGTCAACAATCCGATGGACATACCACTCAACCGACCGAACGTCTCAACTTCAAGGGATATATATCGCCGAGTAACATCTTTGCCCACATGATGAGAGATCCTATTCTTGATTGGTTCAAATTTCATGGAGAGAAAACGGGTCGTAGTCGTGATGACTTTGATCCTAAGTCCTTCATGGAATGGATTAAAAAAAAGGGTATCGAATTCGAGGCCGAAATGATCGAATACTTACGCGGTCAAGTAGCACCTGATGTCATTGACGAGGTGTCTCCTGACCCTAGTAGTCGCAGTCATGAACAATATGAACGCACACTTGACCTGATGTCTAAAGGACGACCATACATCTATCAGGCGGTGTTACGTAATGATCAGTTGAAATATTACGGTATTGCAGACTTATTAATCCGTTCGGATTATGTTAGAAAGTTATTCCCACACGCCCGTGTCGAAAAACACGGATGTCGTTGGTCAAACAGGTGGTGTTATCTTGTTGTTGATCTAAAATTTAAAATGCTCCCCCTTTCGTCAGATGGTCAGCGTGTCTTGAACAGCGGCACCATTCCTGCTAACAAAGGACAACTTCTGATGTATAATCTAATGATTGATGAAATGCAAGGCCACCGACCCAATCTTGCATATTTACTCGGCCGAGGGTGGAATTTACGCCGAAAGGGTGAACGACACACCAATAAATCGGCTATGGACAGATTAGGTTATGTTGATTTCTCACATCCCTTCGATGCCAAATATTACAGTATGGTAGAAGAGGCTGTTGCGTGGATTAGACGTGTCCGCGAAGAAGGAAAAATCATGAACCCTTGGGAAAACGACGAACATATCCCAGAATTATTCCCCAATATGAAGAACCAGTTTGATAGTCCTTGGCATGGAGCCAAGGCCGATCTGGCTGATGACATTGGTGAAATCACGAGTGTTTATTACTGTGGTGTTAATAAACGTCAAAATGCCCACTCACGTGAAGTTTATTCATGGCAAGATCCACAGTGCACAAGCACTACACTTAAAACAGCACCTTCTCGCTGTCTAGTAATTGATCAAATGCTCCGTGTTAATCGTGGCGAAATCAAAGAACCATTTTGGCCAGTGCATGTTGAGAATAATATCGGAGGTTGGAAAAATTCACCCGCCCGTGGCAAAATGGAATACTTTGTTGATTTCGAGAGTAAGAATTCAACCGATGATGATTTTAATGAACTTCCATATGTTGGTGCAGGTGAGTATATCTTTATGATTGGTGTAGCGTGGTGGAGTGATAACCAAAACCAATGGGAATACAAATGTATGATGGTTAACCAAACCACCCATGACGAGGAGGAACAGATCGTTCGTGAGTTTATTGAATTTGTAGGGGATAACAAGTGTTATCATTGGTCTCATGCTGAGCCCCGAATGCTCACGTCAGCATTTAGTCGTCATGATATCCACCCATCTAATCTTCCTAACTTCCAAGATATGCTTAAGATCTTCCGCGATGAGCCAGTGTCCATTCGAGGTGCACTTAATTACAGTCTTAAAACCATTACACGCGCAATGTATGCACTTAACTACATTGATGAAACATACGACGGTGAATGTGCCGACGGTCTTGGTGCCGTTATGATTGTGGTTCGTGCGAAGGGACGAAATCTTCGAACAAACGACGAGATGAAAGAGGTTCGCGATTACAACCGCAAGGACTGTGTGATACTGGGTAAGATTATGGATCATCTTCGCGAGGAACGTATTCCGCCTCCACCTGAGCCACTACTAGGTCCCGTCACGACAACTATTGGTGTCGATGAGCCCACTGGAGATGACACAATCCGTCTTCGTAGTGGACGTGTTATACATTCCATCGAGGCAAGGACTGGTAAGAGAACCCGTGTTGTGCCTGATAGCGATGACGAAGATAGTGCGGATGAGGAAGATAATATTGGCGGATTGGCCGAAGATGCCGTTGAAACTCAACCTCCCGTCGGATGGTCGCCTCCGATGTCTCCCGCCGAATTACCTCCACCTATGCGATCAGAACTTGACACTATTTCGGAAATCAGTGGAGACACTATTGGCGACAATTCTGATTGGGATCGCGAACAAGCACTTCTAGATCGTGAGTTCATTAATGATAGTGATGCGGATCCGATTGATATGGCGTTGGCTCCTCGTATTGCCGAAGCACTTAATAAGATGTTCAACAATGAAGACTTCTTCAGTAAATCTGCATCTCCGTTCGAAATGTCGCTTGACCGATACAAAGAATACCTACAAGACAGCGAACTTGAGGACGAAGAAGTTCAAGCACTCTATACGGCAACCGAAGATCAATTCAAGCAACTTAAGGAACATATGAAGGCCTCTGTCCCGTCTCCTTACAAGGTTCTCGAAATGAACCTTACACTTGACCAAAAACGAGAAATTTTCCAATTATACAATGTCTTAATTGAGAGTGGCGACTACACTCGTGAGACTTACATGATTGTTGACGAGATTAGACGTCGTGTAAATTACTATGAAACTATGGGTGAGGTTCCTGATTATCCCACTCTGGTTGAAAGGATTAAGGCACTCCCCGTAGATAAGAAAACACGTCATCGTCTGATTATCCGATTGAATGCAGTAACTGTTGATGGTCTCAACAATGATGGCAATGCAGATGGTATGTTGATCCAAATTGCACAGGAGGTGGAACACCAAGAACGTGTATGTGCCCATCCCAACTATGAACGGCCCGACGACAAGATGCCCCCATCCCTGCGTGAACAGGTAATGGTATCAAGTCTATCATCGGCACAAAAGAAGGTGCTTTACAGCGAACTTGATCGGCAAGACCCACATGGGATGCACGGTGGTAAAGCGTGGGTGAGAGAAGTTCTACGCGTTCCTTGGGGAAAATACAACCGTCCTCCCGTGTCAATGAAAAATACGAGTGTTGAAATATCAGCATATCTTGCCCAAGTATGGCAAAGTTTAACCGAAACACACGTTGGTGCAGAACACATCAAACGTTCTATACTTGACATTGTTGCTAAATATGTTCGTAATCCTGAGGCCAAAGGTATTGTTATTGCATTCTGTGGCCCACCTGGAACAGGAAAGAGTGAATTGGCGGGTGTAATTGCAAAGGCACTTAACCGCGGATACCATAAGATTGAATTAGGTGGTATCGCAGATGCTTCCTTAATCCGTGGTAGCGAGTCGCATTGGGTGGGTAGCAAGGAAGGTGAGCCGATTAGGGCGATGATTTCCACCGATTGTATGAACCCAGTAGTAGCCATCGACGAAGTTGACAAGATTGATAAACCCAGTGTATTCGGTGCATTGATCCATTACTGCGATATTGACCAATCCCACCACTTCCGTGATGATTATCTGGCACGATTGGGATCGGTTGATGTGTCACGACACATCCGTATTCTTATCTATAACGATGAATCGCGTGTTGATAGTGTTCTATTAGATCGTGCACATAAGTTCCTCTTTAATCCATACTCTGTTGATGAAAAGGTGGAGATTGCCCAACGCGCACTCATTCCTCGCATTCTACGAGATCTGACACTAACAACAGATGATATCTCATTTTCTAATGAAGGCGTTGCTAGGTTTGTCAATTTATCTCAATCTAACGAAAAGGGCGTTCGCCAATTACAACGTAATCTCCAAACCGCATTCCAAAAAATTAATACGTTGTTATTAACTGGTCAATTAACAGCACCTGTCATTGTTGGAGATAATGTGAATCCTGAAGATATGTTCTGGGAACCGCAAGATGAAACTACTGGGTATAAAACGATGTATATGTAATTAAATCGTGCGATTGGGAGCATAAGGAATTAATGAGACCATCCATTTCATAAACATACTTGGCCAACTCATAAAGTCGAGCCATACTTGTCGTTCCACGGGAATAGTCGGCGGTGGAGTATCTGGTGGCTCACATGGTTCTTCGACATAATAAGATGATGATCGTGAACGGTTCAAATCTTCCATAAAGATAACATTAATGTTATTACGTTGAGCATGAAGCAATATTGATTTTTTTGTGTATTTAGATCCAGTATATTTACCAATAACAATCACTCTTCCTGTAGCCGGCACCTGGGTCATATTCAACATGCTTCCACCTATGTATCCGATGCGGAAATCATCAGTATTCTTAGATGGAGCCAGAAACGCCCAATATTTATCATCAATCTCAGGAATGACATCAACGAATAGGTGAAGTTTAAATATACGTCCTCGACCACCTACCATTTTAGGATCGCTCATATTCATCATATATCCGTCATCACGACTGTCATAAATCCACCCAGCCTTAACTATTTGATATGTTATCTGAATACCATTATGGGCAAATCCCACTTCAACCCATTGGCAAATATTTTCTGGTATATACTCGACTGAAAATGATGGTGCTGAATATTCTATGCTAATAATAGGTGAAATAACATTACTCTCTGTAGGGTTATATTCACCCTTAGCAATTGTTTCAACTGTTCCAAGCGATTTGTAATCAAATTCTGTCTGGCCGAGCAGAGTCAATTGTGGGAAATGTTGTAAAATTAATAATCCATTGGCACTTGATTTCAGGGCATTAACAATAATATCGTAATTGGGGTCCATGATAATATCATTAAAATGTTATTTCCAATTACACACAGTATGAGTAGCATACCTGTTTCCAACACCTCGGATCTCAACTTTGAAACTCTTTACAATGTTTTAGAATACATTTACATCCCAAGTTTGCCAACGTTTAAAACTCTTTTCGACATATGTATGATCATTATATATGCTACATTTATTGTATCATTGCGTATCGCATGGAAATTTGGACGCCAACATGGTGTATTTGCAGGTCTTATTATTGCCCCATTTGGAGTGCAATGGGTAATGTGGAAAGCCGTGCTAACAGCGTTGTGTATCCCCCTCAATAGTACTCTATGATATATATCGTGATTACTCAACTAAGATTCAAATTGATAACAACCCTAATTCGGATGATGAAGATGAACATCCAGAGATGACAATTCACATAACTGACAACCAAGGCCGTACGCGTAAGTGGACACCTAATGGGTATAAACTTGTCGGTCCAAACGATGAAATACTACCATCAGACTCCGAATCAGATGACGAAGAACAAACGACGGAAGATCAGGTTGCTGAGATGCGTGCACGTATTATTCGACGCGCCGAAGTAGTAAATCTAAATGTAATTGGTACACCCCAACCTGTGCCAGCAACAATGATATCAACTCATATTTCATTTGATGATGCTGAACATGTTGAACCGCTACCAAGAATGTCTGACGATGAAATGAAATATTTGCTTCGCGGTGAAAAAAAGACCGACGATGAATGGGCAGTTGAGGTATTCGAAGCACTAACGTCCGAAGAAAAAGAGCAAATGAATCAAGTTAAAATTGATCATCAGAATGGGTTGTCAGACGCAGATAAGGATGCTCGTCTACAACAGATAACTAATGATTTCTGTCCTGAAACAGTTCAGAAACTTAAGCATCTTTGTGCCGTACAAATGGTCGAAAAATTTATGGATACTCCAATGAGAGAATTATTAGCAAAACTACGTGAATATATTGATGCATCCGACGATGAAGATGCATCCGACGATGAAGATGCATCCGACGATGAAGATGCATCCGACGATGAAGATGCATCCGACGATGAAGATAATGATATTTCACGACCCCAACGCCCTTCAGACATGTCTAAAGAAGATTGGCATAGCCTGCAAATGGATGCTGTGAAATATGCGATGGAGAAATCGGGATGGAATGGTGCAATTCGCCGTCGTCATCAATCTAGTAGTTGATCGACAATTTTAATCAATAATTTTAAAAACAATGTTAAACTTTTTTTATTATTTCATTTTAAATAAATATTTTTGACATTGTATACCTAAGTTATCAATGGCATTACGATTTTTGTCGATTGCTACTTTGATCGTTGTTATTACAATAGGTCATGTTAGAGCAATTCAAATTCTGACAGCCGAAAAGACCCTTGAAAGTCCTCTCGTACTTTCAATTGAAGAAAAAACATTAACATTTGATGTATCGGCGTTTGGATGCGATTTTGTGGGAAATTTCGAACAGGTTCCTCACGCGGATCATGATTTAGGAGGAGAACAAGAGCCCGATGCTTGGGCATACCAAGGACCTGTTCAAATATGGCAAGGTCACCAATCCGTCGAAGGCATCGGTATTGGATATCTTAAACCTCGTCTAGAGATTTACATCGAAACTCCCGAAGAGAGGTGGTCTATTCGTGAATTAGGATGTGAGACAATTGTTCGCAGTCATAATAAGACACTTGAAGGCGAAAGTATTTGGGGTGAAGGGTTAGAAGCCCCCTCAACTGACGGAGCAGAAGAATCTCGAACCAGTGAAAATATCCGTTCCTTTCGAGCCCCCCGCTCGGAATCAAATGAATATATCGATGTGGTTGGTCCTGCCGTCAGCCCTTGGACTAATACTGGTATTGGGAGCAGTCGTGGTCCTGTTACGGCGAAGATTCTCGTCCTCATCGACGATGCGTTCGTCCAACGAGCTGGAGGACGTGATGGAGTCCTCGAGGTACTTGTCCCTGCGCTCGACTTTACATCCAACATTTACTGGAACGAGATGGGAATTCACATAGTATGGGTATACGAATGGGGAGACTCTCCTGCAAATGCTGGCAAGCCGTGGAATCGTATTATTCCAGGTAATCTTAACCAAGACAAAGTTGATTTACTAGTTGAACATCTTGGCCCGTGGTGGCGGACGGCTCGTCATGAAGAACAATACAGTGATATTACAATTGCCCATCTTGTAACGGGAAATTTTGCATTCCAAGGTATTGTTGGTATTGCATATGTTCAAGCCTTCTGGCATGATTACTCTTCTAGCTTGACTGTATGGGGTGAAACTACGCGGTTTGCGGTTGTTATTGCACACGAACTCGGACATAATTTTGCCAATGCTCACGACGGAGTTAGTTATCGTGCATGTTCGTGCCAAGAGTGTCAATGCGCCGGATCATATATTATGAATCCATCTGTAGTTGCGGCCGCTACACAGTTTAGTAAATGTGCTCAGATGAATATGGTTGATTTTACGGAAGCAAAACTTGCAGTTTCGCGTCTTATTACACCTATTTGCGGTGATGGCATTTGCAATCCCTCTGAGGAAAATTCATGCCGTGCCGATTGTGGTGGTGATGGTGGTAATAATGTAACAGTACGTATCAATGTGCGCAATGGAGAGGGTGTATTCCTTGCAAGTGGTAGTGTTGAAGTGTATGCAAATGACGTATTAATCGACACGTTTGATTTGAATGGTTCGCCAGTGACTATTTCTCAACAATTAGAAGACTGTACTCGTGTCCTAGCGGTTGCACGTGGTTCGGGAAATTCTGTTCCTGTAAGTGCTGAATTATTAACCAATCCTCTAGAAATAGAAGAACTTGACATTGTGTTAATACAACATACATTCACGCTATTAACTAATTCTGACACAGGCGGTTCACTTATTCCGATGACTGCTGATACAGTATCTGTAACCAATTCCGAATTAGGAATACGGGTATATTGTGTTTCAGGACATCCTATATACCAAGCCGCTAATGGCGAAGTACAGGTTTGGTTTGGCACTGGACAATATTACGTCGAAGGTGGAGTATTGTCGGTCGGAATAAATGGAGCCTATAAGCCATGGCAGGGATTGGTTAAAGAGGAAACAGCCCACTCAATCGTTCAATATCGTGTCATTGTTCAAATGTCAAGTGTCGGATCATCAACTTACGAAGTAGCATTTGGCGGTCTATCTGATTTTAGTGGTGCCACTAATGTGGTAACGTATGCTAGTGGAGCAGCGTATTACGGAACTGAAAACACAGATGTACAGCATTTATGGGCGCAAAATACAGCAAGTGCATTCCGTACAGATGCAGTTCCTTACACGCTAACAACCGAACAACCTGCTATCATAGATTTGTCTGCGTGTGAAGCATAGGTTACATTCAAAAAATACAAAAATGTATATTTTTTGATATGATTTATGTATTAGATGTTATATTATCCAGATTTATCTCCAGTAGTCTTCTCGGCTACCGCATTAACCCATGTATTACCACCATCTATATTTATATATATATACGTGTAGATAAACGAGTACTATCGTTGCGGAAGTAAATTGATCCTTTGGGTGCATATCTAGTAGGTAATCCAGTATCACGGATCGATAGCGGACCCTCTTCGGTTCCTGAAGATGTACTTTGACTTTCAGACATTATTCGGCGGTGTTATATATTTTTGTTATTTAGTTTTTAATTAGAATAAAAGTTGTCTAAATAAATTTAAGCGGCAGTTGTTACATTAGTCCATGTCGTACTACCGTCTGTGTTTACATACAAA